>Ga0194121_10000275_pt1 | contig 91762 bp, 75 predicted proteins | sample TA2MahCa50mmetaG_FD_148609 | JGI IMG/M metagenome (GOLD analysis project Ga0194121, IMG submission 148609) | Freshwater microbial communities from Lake Tanganyika, Tanzania - TA2015020 Mahale Deep Cast 50m | ecosystem: Environmental > Aquatic > Freshwater > Lake | place: Tanzania: Lake... | reverse complement strand
CCCACGACCAATAAGGAATTGCGGGAAAACGCGATCCAGAGTATTCCGTTCGATCGGCTGACCGCCGAGTCGAAGTCCCGCATCCTGAGTGTCGTCAATCGCCCCACGATCCACCGCCGACTTCCGTCGCAGGATGTCGAATGTCATCCCGACGTGCACATTTTCCTGCTGCGACATCCGGAGGTCGTCGTCAATATGTGGCAGATCATGGGTGCCACAAGTATGAAACTGATGCGGATCGGTCCCTACAGTTTTGACAGCACCGACGGCGCCGGAACCGATGCCCGCGTGGAACTGGTGTACGGGACACCGGAGGTTCACGTGCTGTACGGAGAAGGGCGTTACGAAGGACCGCTGCTCAAGCGTGCGACGACGGGGCGTTGCGTGATGCTATTGCGCAGCGAGTACGCCGCGGACGACACACGTCGAACCCGCATCGGCAGTTCGCTCGATGTCTTCATGCAGCTGGACAATGTGGGGGCGGAAATTGTCGCCAAGACGCTGCAGCCACTGTTCGGTAAGACTGCCGATCACAACTTCGCGGAGACGGCGAAGTTTGTCGGACGAGTCTCGGAGGCGATCGAAAGTAACGGGGAGGGTGTCGAACGGCTGGCGAGCCGCCTAACGAATGTGCAGCCGGAAGTGCGCGACCAGTTCGCACGGCTGGCTCAGCGCGTGCATGCTCAAACCGCGGCCCGCATGGTACGGGCCGAAGTCGACGTCGACGACGGAAGTTCTACGAACGTCCGAGCGAATGCCGCGTCGCGTTTGGGCCGCCGGGCTGTCGTCGAGCCCTTGCGATAATGGTCCCGCAGCCGCCAATTCCGACGTCCCCGGAACTCGAGGCGGCCCTCTCGGCCGCGCGCGAGGGCGCGGAAATTGTCTCGCATTTCTTCCGGCATGGCGTGCCGGTCCGCGGCAAGCAGTCTCACAACCTGGTAACCGACGCTGATATTGAATCCGAGCGGGCGATTGTCCGGGGACTTGGCGAACGGTTTCCCGAGCATGCGATCATCTCGGAGGAAGAGCACGCGGAGCGGAAAGCGGCCGAACATCTCTGGGTGATCGATCCGCTGGATGGAACGAACAACTTTGCCCATCAGGTCCCGCATTTCGCGGTCTCGATCGCCTATTTCCATCAAGGCCAGCCCAGGATCGGTGTCGTCGTCGATCCGCTAACCGGCGACAGCTACGTTGCCGTCGCCGGCGAGGGCGCCTATCTCGGCAAGAATCGACTTCACGTGGACGCCGCGCAACGTTTGGATCAGGCGTTGATTGGCGTCGGTTTTTATTACGACCGCGGTCAGATCATGGAAGAGACATTGCTGGCGATCCGCGATCTGTTTCGCTGCAATATCCACGGAATCCGTCGGTTCGGCGCCGCGTCGCTCGACCTGTGCTGGGTTGCCGCCGGCCGGTTCAGCGGCTTCTTCGAGTTTGAATTGTCGAGTTGGGATTTCGCGGCCGGAATGCTGATCGTACGGGAGGCAGGGGGAATCGTCACGAGCTGCCAGGGCCGCCCGCTGCCGCTGGAGAAGACGAGCGTCCTTGCGAGCAACGGAACCCTGCATGCGGCTATCCTGGGCTGCATTCAGCCGCACTACGAATGTTGCCTCGGCGGTCCAGCCGGCTAGTCCGTTGTACGAAGTGCCGACCCCAAGACCTGGCTTTGACAGAGCACTAGGGACGATCCTCGAGGCGCGGGACGGTGCGGGCTGTCACGCCGGCATACGATGCGCGCGGTTGGATCAGCCGATTGTTCGACTGCTGTTCGATAATATGGGCGCACCACCCGCTGATTCGGCTCAACGCAAACAACGGTGTAAACGTCTCGGCTGAGAAACCGAGGTAGCGGAAAATGCGGGCGCTGGGCCAATCGACGTTCGGGTGAAGCCCCGTCCGCAGGCGCATCGCCTGCTCGACCTGTTCCGCGGCCTGCTCGAGCCTTTCGTTGCCCGTTTCGAACGCCAGTTCCCGACAGAGTGGTTGCAGGGATTGCGCGCGAATATCGCCGTGCTTGTAGACGCGGTGGCCGAACCCCATGACGCGTTGCTTGCGAGCGAGCAACCCTTGGACCCATGCGTCCGGATCACCGGACTCGAACGCCTCGTGAAGTGCTTCGCCGATCCGTTCCAGCGCGCCGCCGTGCAGTGGCCCCTGCAACGCGCCGAGCGCCGCCACCACCGCGGCATACAGGTCCGACAACGTCGACGCCACGACGCGGGCTGTGAATGTCGATGCGTTAAACTCATGATCGGCGTACATGATCAGCGTCGCATTCAGCACGGGAATGGCGCGCGGTGTGGCCGCGGTACCGCCCACCAGCCGCAACACGTTTTCGGCCAGCCCGTGCCCCGGGTCATACGTTGGCGTGATCGGACCAGTTTTCTTGCAGCGGGCGGCCGCCAGTAGCAGCGGGAACTGCGCGAGCAGTTGTTCCGCCTTGCGCAAGCTGGCGTCGCGGCCACCGGCCGCCCGCGCCGGATCGTAATGCGAAAGCAGGCTGACACCGGTCCGCAAACGATCGAGCAGGGGCGCCGTTGCAGGCAAGTCCCGGACAACTTGCAAAACCGCAGGATCGACGCTGGCCGCGGCGAGTCGCGACTGGAACTGCCGCAATGTCACTGCATCGGGCAAGTCACCGTGCAGCACCAAGTAGGCGACTTCCTCGAAAGACGATTGCGCGGCGAGTTCCTGAATCGCGTAGCCGCGGTAACGTAATCCATCGGCCAGCGTGCTGATCGCCGTTTCGCCGGCAATTATCCCCTCCAATCCCTCCTGCCGCGCGCGATCGCCCGCACAACCGCCGCTTTTCTCCATCGCACTGGTCACTTTCCTTGGACGCTGGCATAATCAACGGAACTCTTGGCACGTAATATAAGAGTCCCTTAAACGACCGGCAAGCAGATCCACGCATCCTCACTCGAACCGCATCCCTTGAACATTCAACTGCCCGAGCATCACTCGTCTGCGACGAGTGCGGACCGTCGTTGGATCGAGTCTCCATGGTGGATGGAGACCGCGATGATTCTGATGCTCTGTCTCGCCGCGGGCGGCAGTCCCGCGCCGGACGCAAACGAAGCGCATTATCTGTCGAAGGCACGCCACTACTGGAATCCGGGGTGGTGCGCGGGCGACCCGTTTCTCGAGTCGGCCGACGCGCACGTGGTGTTTTACTGGACGTTTGGCTGGGTTGCGTCACTGCTGCCGTTTCCCGTCGCCGCATGGTTGGGCCGCCTGATCACCTGGACGATGCTGGCGCTGGCCTGGCAACGATTGAGCCGCGCGATTTGCCCGCTGCCGTGGCATGCCGTTTTGTCGGCCGGCCTGCTGATCGCCGGCGTCCAGCTTTGCCATTTTGGGGGCGAATGGCTGATTGGCGGCGTAGAAGCCAAGGGGTTCGCGTTCGCCGCCGTGTTTCTGGCCCTGGAACGAATGCTCCGGAATCGCTGGAACACGGCTGCCTTGTTGCTGGGCATCGCCACGTCCCTACATGTGCTGGTCGGCGGATGGTCGCTGGTCGCGGCGGCCGGCGCCTGGTGGGGCTGCGGTTCGTTTCGACCAAAGCTCTCTCGCCTTGCCCCGGGTCTGGCGGCAGGCTGCGCCCTCGCCCTGCCCGGTTTGATCCCCGCGTTGTTGCTGACTTGGGGAACACCCGGCGAGATCGTCGACAAAGCCAACCTGATCTACGTTTACCAGCGGCTGGCTCACCATCTTGTGTTCCATCGGATCGTCCACGATCACGCGACTCCGTTCTTGCCACTGTTTCGACATCTGATCCTGCTCGCAATCTGGGCCATGCTGAGTTGGCGCACGCCTTGCGTTCTGTCGCAGGGACAGCTGGGACAGCGGCCCGTGCGCGGATTCGTCGGATCGGCCGTGGCAATCGCGATCGCCGGCGCGCTGCTGGATCAACTGCTGCTGCCCATGCCGAGTCTCTCGGCCGCGATCCTGCGCTATTACTGGTTCCGGTTAAGTGACGTCGCACTGCCGGCGGGGCTGGCATTGACGGTGGTCGGCCTGCTGCGGGCCTACCGGGATGCGCCAACAACATTATCGCGATCAACATTCTCGGTCGCCTTGCTGTGCGTGCTGGCCAATCTGGCAGCCAACGTTGTCTCCCGAGGTTGGGAAGCCAATGTCGGATCGGGCCGCGCGGCGCTGGGAGGAGCCGAATTCGCGTTGAAAGAACATCCGCAACTTTATCGCCAGTGGCGCGATTGTTGCGCATGGATACGCGAGCACACGCCCGCCGATGCGCGATGCCTCACGCCACGCTGGCAGCAAACATTCAAGTGGTTCGCCGAACGCAGCGAAGTCGTCACCTGGAAAGATATTCCGCAGGACGCCCGCAGCGTCGTCGCGTGGTGGGAGCGGCTTGAAGAGGCCTGTCCCCCGGTCGTCTCGGCAGGCGGTATCGCGGCGTTGAGCGACGAGCAGATCCTGGAGCTGGCCCGGCGCTACGAATTCCAGTTCATCGTTGTCGATAAATGGCTGGGACAGCGCGAATTCGGCTTTCGACGCGTCTATCCGCTCGATAAAGGTCACTCCGAATACGAGGTGTATGAACTACCTCGGTCGATCCAACTTAATGATCCAGTCACGCGGATCGGCATCGCAGATCGAAAGGAGGATAAATAGTCCGTGCCCGAAACGGTGGATTCGAACGACAACGCCTCTTCAGGCGACGATCAACTTCCCGCGCGGTTAGCGCGGCGGATCTCGGCTGGATTACCGGGCGCCGCGGCCTACGCCTCCTTCACTCCGGAACTCGCCTACGGCCGACATGCGAGTCCGCCGGGTCCCGGTTTCCGCAGCGCCGCCACGTTGGTACTCTGCTTCGCCCGCGGCCACCAATGGCACGTGGTGCTTACTTTGCGCCCGGGACACCTGCCGAGCCACGCGGGCCAGGTCTGTTTTCCCGGCGGCGAATTGGAGACAGGCGAGACGCCCGAGCAGGCCGCGCTGCGCGAACTGGCGGAAGAACTCGGGATCGACGCGCGTCAGGTCGTGCTGCTCGGTCGCCTCACGCCAATCTACATCTTTGCCAGTCATTTCCTGGTGACGCCGATGGTTGGCTGGATCAATTCCCCACCCGATTTCCGGCGCGACAGCAACGAAGTGGAAAAGGTTCTCGAGTTGCCGCTCGCTCAACTCGCTTCACTTCATCGGCCCAATCTTCATATCATCGATCGGCGCGGGTTGTCGTTCGCCGCACCGCACGTTGAATGCCAAGGGCATCGCGTCTGGGGCGCAACCTGTATGATGCTCGCCGAACTGGCCGCACTGTGGCGCGACGTGACTCGCCGCAGTCCGTGACGCTGGCCCGATTGATCATCGATTGATACAATGAGCGCAGTTGGAACGGGATGAAAATCGACGAGGAGTCCGGCAAGATGATCCGTGTGGGAATTCTGGGAGCAACGGGCTATACCGCACTGGAGGCGATACGGATCCTGCTGCGACATCCGCAGGCGACGATCACCGCGCTGACCAGCCGCCAGAACGGGAACCCACACGTCAGCCAGGTCCACCCGCAACTCGCCAGCCGGATCGATTTGCGCCTGGAGGATCTCAGTGTCGGGACGCTCGCGGAACGTTGCGACTGCGTCTTCAGTTGTCTGCCTCACGGCGCTTCCGCCGCCGTCGTACCGGACCTGCTGGCGGCGAACCTGCGCGTGGTCGACTTCAGCGCCGACTACCGCTTAACGACGCCGGAATCGTATCTGGAATGGTACGAACATCCCCACCCCGATCCGGAACGGCTCGGCACGACGGTGTACGGCCTGCCCGAACTGTTCGCCGACCAGATTCCCGCCGCAAAACTGATCGCGAATCCTGGTTGTTACCCGACTTCGGCGATCCTGGCACTCGCGCCGTTGCTGACCAATCGCCTGATCGAGACCGCCGACATCATCGTCGATTCCAAGAGCGGCATCAGCGGCGCCGGTCGTTCCCCGAAACTCACGACGCATTTTCCCGAATGCAATGAGAGCCTTTCCGCCTACAATGTCGGCCGGCATCGACACACTCCGGAGATCGATCAGGTATTGCAGCGGAGCACGGGACACGAAGTGAATGTGGTTTTTACGCCCCACTTGATCCCGATGGACCGCGGTATCCTCACGACCACTTACTCGCGTCCGATCGGCCAGCATGGTGAGGAAGAGTTGATCGACTGCTTTCGCGAGTTCTACGAGGGAAAACCGTTTGTCCGCGTCAAAGAGAACTTGCCTGCGACCAAGGATGTCGCAGGCACCAATTTCTGCGACCTGACGGTGCGTGTTGTGCGCGGCCGGATCGTAACGGTGAGCTGCATCGACAATCTGATCAAGGGGGCCGCGGGGGCCGCGGTGCAGAATTTCAATGGGATGTACGGTTTTCCCGAAACGACCGCTTTGTGGTAGCATTGCCCGGGAGCTCGCTCGATCCGCGCGGTGACAAACGATGGGAGCCTAGTATGTCGCAGGAATTGCCTCGGGGATTCGAATACGCTGGCGTCCGCTGCGGAATCAAGCGTACCGGCAAAGATGACTTCGCCATGATTGCCGCGCGCCACGGCGCCGTCGCCGCGGGGGTTTACACTCAGAATCTGGTCTTTGCCGCGCCGGTCGAGTGGGATCGACGCTACACCCCGTCCGCCGACGTCCGCGTGGTCGCCGTCAATTCCGGCAACGCCAATGCCTGTACCGGGCAGCGCGGCCTGGATGACGCGCATTCCATGGCGCGGCTGGCCGCCGATACGATCGGCGCGCGGGCCGAGCAATGCTTGGTCATGTCCACCGGGATCATCGGTGAATTCCTGCCGATGGATCGTATCGCCGAAGGCACGCGACTCGCCGCCGCACGGCTGGGGAGCGAGCAGCAGCATTTCCTGGCCGCCGCGCAGGCGATCATGACCACCGACAGTTTCCCCAAATATGTCCAGCGCAGCTTTACGGTCGGCGAGCAAGAGATCGCGGTCGCCGGAATGGCGAAAGGGGCCGGCATGATCGGCCCGCGGATGGCGACGATGCTGGCGGTGATTACCACCGACGCTCGCCTGACGCCCGCCGCCGCGCAGGACGCCCTGACGGCGGCTGTCGAATTGAGCTTCAACTGCATCAGCGTCGAAGGGCATATGAGCACCAACGACACGGTGCTGTTGCTCGCCAGCGGAAACGCAGGCGGCGAACCGATGACCGGCCGGCGGCTCGCCGAATTCACCGAGTGCCTGGCCGACACCTGCGCTCAACTCGCCAAGATGATTCCCAATGATGGCGAAGGAGCCACGCATCTTATCGAGATCGAAGTTCGCGGTACCGCCTCCAACGAAGACGCTCGACGGATCGCTAAGACGATCGCCGAAAGCGCCTTGGTAAAAACGGCGATTTGCGGCGCCGATCCCAATTGGGGCCGCATCGTTTCCGCCGCCGGCTATGCCGGCCCGAAATTTGATCCGCAACAGGTCGATCTGCTGCTGAATGGATTCCGGCTCTATGAACGCGGTGCCCCGCTGCGGTTCGATGCGGCCGCGGTTTCCGAAGCGATCAAGTCCCAGCGCGACACACGGATCGAATTGCAAGTCGGCGATGGGACAGGCCATTGCCGGTTTTGGACGAGCGACTTGACGCACGAGTATATCCGCATCAATGCCGACTATCACACCTGAGGCACCTGCCAATCCCGTTAGTACGTTAACGATTGACCAGCCCGGCAGGCACCAAGTTTCCGTTGCCCTATTGCGCAGTGCTTGACAGGTGGCAGTTTACTGATTATACTGGTCGGGTAAACTTCCCCGCGTGCGGATACCGCACCACCCGCCGAATGCGTCCCGTACGCTGTCCGGCTCACAATTCCCCTACCGCCTTCTCGATAATCTTCCATCCACACCCCGTGCCAATGGCGCGGGACCTTAAGCATTGAAATTCCGTTTTTTCCAATTGGAGGTTCAAGAATGAAGCGAGTTTGTGTAGCTTTGCTAGTCTGTTTTGTCCTGGTCGCCTTGAGCGGGCCGGCCTGGGCCATTCCGCCGTTCAAGAAGGGCTTCGATGACGTGTATGGCAAGAACGCCGATATCAAGAAGGCGTCCGACGAAGCGAAGTGCAACGTTTGCCACTTCGGAATGTCCAAGAAGATGAAAAACGACTACGGCAAAGCGCTGGCCGAGTTACTGAAAAAGGACAAGTTCAAGGAAGATCGAATCAAAGCCGAGCCCGACGCGGTCAAGAAGGAAATCGAAGAAGCGTTAAAAAAGGTCGAGGACCAGAAGTCGAAGGACGGCGAGAAATTTGGCGATCGACTCAAGGCCAATAAACTGCCCGGCACGCCGGAATCCTGAACCAATCGCTCACGTATTCAACGCCGATTCGGCCCGCGGTGCAAAACACCGCGGGCCTTTTTTTTGGGTTACGGGGAACGGGGAGCGGTTGTGTGCTACGGTTGAGGGCTGTCTCGAGCCCGTGCCGAAGCTCGTGAGCCAAAGAACCCGGGTAGTGATCCCCGTAACCCGTTCCCCCGTGCCCTCACTTTCCTCCGGCAGCTTCGAAATCGGCTTTCGCCTTCTTATGCTGGAGCTCCGACAGATCGGGGTTGGGCGTGGCGTCCCCCGGTTCCAGATTGAGAACCCACTTGATTCCGCCCAGGAGCGACGCGCGATAGGTCTCGCCGTTCCAAACCGATTCATTGTGCCCCAGGCTCATGTGCATCACTTTGCCTTCCCCATAGTTCTTCACCCAAAGGATCGGCACATGGTAGGGCTTCTTTAACTTGGTCTTCGCCATGTTCAGACTCATTAACACACGTACCTTTTCGGGTTGCCAGTTTTTGAACTGGTAGATTTCATCCTTGATCGTGAATTCGGCTCCCCACGGCTTGGAGGCCGGATGCGATGGATCGTGAACCGTAATCGTAACGGTGTCACCGGCGTTCCACGGATGTCCGTCAAAAGTGCCACCCAGGGTATCCCAGTACTTTTTCTGGTTATGGAAGGTGTCGGCGGCCGAGTGTGCGCCGATCATGCCGTGGCCTTTTTGCTTCAGCCAGACATCAAAAAAATAGTCCAGTGTTTCCGGCTCGATCGGCAGATCGCCGGTCGTGTAAAAGAAGACGATGTCGTAGTTGGCGAGATTCTCCCGCGTAAAATCCTTTTCGCAATCCTGCGTGCAATCGACGCGGAACAGATTGCTGGCGATTCCAATTTCGGTCACGGCTTGTTCCGCGGGTGAAAGTTTGTCGGGCGGTCGGGTGACCGACCCATGTTTGAACCCTTTGCTCTGCGTGACCATCAGGATCCGGCCCGTTCGACGAGTCGCCTCCTGGCCCGACGCATCTCCGAGACTTTGAACGAAAATCAACGCGGCCCCTACCGCGAACGTCAATTTGAATCGCACCATACTGCTGCTCCCTGGAAAGGCGCCCGCTTCGCACTGCCATCGGACCGGCTTGGTTTACCGCCACGTCCGCTACGCCGCGTCATGCTATCACAGGCGATCGGCGACGCCAAGCGCCACATCGGTCTTGGCGGAATGCCGCGGAATCGCAACAATCATCGCTGCAAGGTCCGCGGGAAATCGTTTCACCCACGCTGTATTTTCAGGTCATTTTCGAACAGGAACCCGCCATGAGCAGGAAGCTCCTCGCCGATTACATCAGCTACCTTGCCGTGCGCGTCGTGATCTGCGTGATCCAGTGCCTGACGATCGATGCCTGTCGGACCTTGAGTCGCTGTCTGGCGGTTCTACTCACGACGGTAATTCGGATGCGCCGCGGGGTGGTCGACGACAATCTCAAAAGCGTGTTTCCCAACTGCACCGAATCCGAACGCAGGGAGCTGGCTTTGCGGATGTGGGAGCACCTGTTCCTGCTCGTCTGCGAAATTGCGCAGATCCGACGCAAGATGCACGATACGAACTGGCGGGATTGTGTGACGTTTTCGCAGCAGCGCGAGATTGTTCGCTGTCTGCTCGACCGCCGTCCCAAGGTACTGGTCTCGGGTCATTTTGGGAATTTTGAAATCGCCAGTTATCTGGCGGGCCTGTTCGGATTTCGAACGTACGCGATCGCGCGACCGCTCGACAATCGTTTTCTGCATCGGTACGTGAATGCGTTCCGCGAAGCGAAGGGGCAGTTCATTCTGGACAAGGAAGGAAGTGCCGGGACAATCTCCGAACTGCTGCAACGCGGTGCAACACTGTCTTTGCTGGGAGACCAGTATGCGGGACCGAAAGGGTGCTGGGTTGATTTTCTCGGACGCCCCGCATCGTGCCACAAAGCGGTCGCCCTGTTTACGCTCAGCAGTCAGGCTCCGATGATGGTCATGACCTGCGTGCGCGACGGCGCGCCGTTGCGATTCACTTTTGGTCCCGAGGGAATCGCCGATCCCCGCGCGCTCACCCGGGAACAGTCCAGTGTGCCGGGACTAACGCGCTGGTACAACGCCATACTGGAGCAGGCGATACGCCGGAATCCCGAACAGTACTGGTGGGTCCACCGACGCTGGAAGGGAACGCCACCCCAGCGAAAAGCAGCGGCAGCGTAAAGCCCTCGCGCCCCTTAAGCCGCGTAGGACGGGTCTCCCGACCCGTCTCCACCAAGCCGTAGGACGGGTCTCCCGACCCGTCTCCTGCCTCGTCTTTCGCCAATGTTCGGTTATTATCTCGACGGCGATTCACGATTCTAGACGGGCCAGGAGACCCATCCTACGAGGCCTATCCTACGTTACGATCGCATCGATCACGTTGCCATGAACGATCGGTACGGATCGCCCTTCGCGATCGGTCACAACCGTGTCGGGCGGGATGCCGAGGCAATGAAAAACCGTGGCGATCAAATCGCGAGGCTGCACCATTCCGTCGATCGGCTCCGCCGCATGCTTGTCAGAAGATCCATGGACCACGCCGCCACGGATTCCACCGCCCGCCAGCGCCAAAGAGAAAACACGTCCCCAATGGTCGCGTCCGGCGTTGGCATTAAACCGAGGTGTTCTGCCAAATTCACCGAGCCAGACAACCAGGGTTTCGTCGAGCAAGCCGCGTTGTTCGAGGTCCTCCAGCAATGCCGAAAAGCACTGGTCCATCATCGGCATCAGCAGCGACTTCAGCGATTCGTTGTGTTTGGCGTGCGTATCCCAGCCGCCCTGGTTAGGCTGATCCTTGATCCTCGTCCAATTGACCTGGACCAGAGAGACTCCGGCTTCGACCAGTCGTCGGGCCAGCAGAACGCTCTGAGCGAACCGGCTACGGCCATACCGATCGCGCAACGAATCGGTCTCCGCGTCAAGCTGAAACGCCCGGCGAGCATTGGACGATGCGATGAGGTCGAATGCCACGCGTGCATCGCCGTGCAGTCGATCCGCCACGCGCGACTGGTCCCAGGCGGCGAACGTACCGTTGAGCTGCGCCAGCAGCGAATGTCGCTCGTCGAAGCGGAGCGGCGGAATATCGTGCGGCAGTTGCAGTCCGGGCAGCGCAAAATCGGGCGCGGAGGGATCGCAGTGCAGAAGCCATGGATCAAAGCGCGGTCCCAGGCTCCCTGCATCCTGTCCTGGCCAGGGGAAGTTGCCGTCGTTCCAGATATGTTCCGGAAGGGTCATCGCCGCCGGAAGCTCGCCCGGCCGCGAGCGGACCGCACGCAGCAAAGCGCCCATACTCGGAGCCAGATTCGGAGGGCGAGCGATCGCGCTTTCCTGGTTCAGTGGCTGGTGCGGTACGCCGGTCAGCATCTGGTAACCACTCGATGAATGGGCGTTATCGTTGGTGACGACCGCCCGCAACACGGCGATTTTGTCGGTCAGCAGAGCCGTGCGGGGCATCAATTCCCCCACCCGCAAATCGGGCGTGCGCGTCTCAATCGTGCCAAATTCGCCTCGAATTTCCGCAGGCGCCAGCGGTTTCGGGTCCCATGTTTCGTGCTGTGGAGGGCCGCCAACCAGCCCGAAGACGATGACCGATTTAGCGCGACCAAACGCGCCCCGATGCGATGCTGACGCCGTGGACGCCAAGGAACTCCGAGCGGCATGCAGCGCACCCAACTGCAACCCACCCAATCCAATGCCTCCTAACCGAAGCCACTCGCGCCGATGGAGGCGATCGCAGAGCTGGATTCCATGATCAAGAATCTGAAACATCAAACCTCTCGGGTTACGGGTAACGGGTTACGGGCAATCGCCGTGAGGCGCTGGGTGTCTTCCATGTATGCGTGGCGTGCCTTCCACGCGCCGGGCAACTGGATTGTAACGCGACCCGCCGCGATGAATCCACCAAACGGGGAACGGGTTGCTGTTGGCGCGCGACGGCTGTTTTCATCATGTTCGTTTGAACGGGCGGATTTGACCGACGATTTATCGACCTAGCCTCAACCGTAGAGTCTTCCGTCGGCCCGTACACCGGCTCGGCGGAAGCCCGACCTGGCCGTATAATCACGGTTAAGAATCGTAAAAGATGCCGACGAACAAGAATCATGAACCGATGCGCATTGCGTTGCTTGGTACCGACATCGAGTTAGCGGAACTGGTCCGGTCGTTTCCTTCGTCGACCGAATATGTTGCCACCTACGGCTGCGACGCCGATCTGGCGATTCCATTTCGCAATCCGGTTCCTTCGCATCCACTTTCGGACTGGCCGACGTTGCTCAATTCGCCTGTGCTGGATGGCGTCATCGTCGGCGGCACTGACGCCTGGACCGAAGCGGGCATCGACCGCATCCGCCAGTTGATGCAGGCCGAAATTCCGTTGCTGCTTCCGTGGCCGGACGGCGACCCGCTCGCTGTCTATGAACTCGACATGATTCGCCAGAGTTCGGGTGCAGTACTCGCTGTCCGCGCAGCGCATCCGCACCACCCGGCATTGAAGGTGATCCAATCGCTCGCCGGAGACCCGACGGATCCACTTGCGTGGGACCAGCTGATTATTGAACGGCACCTGCCGGATTGTCGACGAACCGTCCTGCTCCGCCAATTCGCCATTGACTGTGACCTGATCCGCCGTGTTGCCGGCGAACTACAGTCGGTTTCGGCGTCAGGAGTTCAACCGGACGCTTTGCATTGGCCCGGCTTCCATGCCAACCTGAACGCCGCTAGGGCCGCCACGATCCGGTGGAATCTGAATCCGGAGAGTTCGGCGCCCGCGTTCCGAATGGTTCTGCTTCGGGGTTCTCGACGCGCGATATGGACCGCCCATGCCGACCTCACCAACTCCCAGGTTGAACTCGATCGCTTCGATTCGCCGGGATTCCCAAAGGCCTGGCCCGACTGGAATCCGGCCCAGACAATCGCGCGGACTTTCTCCTCGACATTGCACGGCACGGCCCCCGTACCGCATTGGACCGATCTCTGCCGTTGCGCGGAGGTCGTGGATGGCGTGGAACGAAGTCTCACTCGCGGACGTCGAATTGACCTGACGGGTCGGACCGTGACGGAACAGGATGCTTTTCGTGGCGTGATGTCGGCGGGCGGCTGTTTCCTGATCCTGGTTGGACTCCTGTTTCTGATCGTATTCGCCACTTTCGAAGGAGCCAGGATCGCCCATTCGGGAGCGCTTCGCGAATCGGCCGCGACCCATGCCGCCGGTGCTCAGTCCGGCCCGCGCGACGATGGCATCGCGACACGCCCCACACCCTACTGGGCGATTCTGCTAGCAGTCCCGTTGGTCGCGTTTCTGATGATGCAGCTTCTCCAGTTGTTGATTCGTAAACCGGCCGATCGGGCCGATTCGGCAGAGGAGACCAACTTTGCGGATTCCATAAATTAGGTCGACACTTCGGTTGATCTCATTGGCGCGGGAAATCCGTACCGCTTCGTCAACTTCCAGGGAAATGGAAAGGTCGTGGAAGGCAGTCTTGTCCAGGACGGTCGCATCCTTGATCGAGCACCCGCCGGATTCCTGCGTGCCTTTCCGGGAGTGCTGGCAATCATGACGCAACGATTCGCACTGCTCGCGGTTTTGATCGCGGGCTTCCACCTGTTTTCGGTTGGCTGCTGCGGCGGGCGGCTCTGCTCGATTCGCGGCACCGACCCCGGGAATCCGCTCTCGATTCGCGGTCACGGTTGCCCCGGTTGCCGCAATTCGATCCGTGGCGACGCGCCCCACGAACACCGCGCCACAGCCGGCGAGGGAGACCACGATCCACCTTCCACGATCCGGCCGCCTCACTCGTGGTCTCACCCTGTTCCGACCTACCTGGTGTTTCACCCTCCAGGTCCCACCCCCGCGGACGTGACATCCCCGCACCACCCGCTTGATCGATAATATGGGTTAAGTTTGCCGTATCCCGCCGCGTCCACTCATCGGTTCATTCCCTGCAAGCCGATCTACCCTTCGGACTGCTTGCAGTGGATCGGGGCGCTGGTCCCTTTCTCGCTCGCCGGGAAACCGCCGCTCCCCAACTGGTTCCTGCTGCGTCCAGACCCAGGACTGGGCTTCCCCAGTGAAACCCGACCACCAACTTCGATGGAATTGGGCCACCGATGCCTTTCGATCCCACCCGCCGGGCATGTAGGTACGGCTTCTGGTTTGTCGTCGTCATTACCGGTCTGTTGATCTGCGGCACGATCAACTCCGTGCAAGCGTCGGCACGCCGCACGCCCATCGTGGAAGCGGTCGCCGCATCAATGCCATCGGTCGTCAATATTCATGGGCGAAAGACCGTGCGTAACGACGAGCAGGCGGGTGCATCGCGCGATCATTTTCGCCAGGTCAATGGCATGGGCACCGGTATCGTCATTGACGAACGGGGATATGTGCTGACCAATCACCACGTTGTCGATGGCGTCAGCCGAATCCAGGTGACCCTGCACAACCGCCAGACCGTCACTGCGAATTTGATTGCCCACGACCATAAGACCGACCTCGCCGTCATTAAGCTCGATGTCGACGATTCGTTGCCCTTGATGCGCGTCGGAACGGCCAGTGACCTGATGCCCGGCGAAACGGTCATCGCGATCGGCAACGCTTATGGCTACGAACATACAGTTACGGCCGGCATCATCAGCGCGCTGCACCGCACCGTCCAGGTGAGCGATGATCAGACCTATCGTGACGTGATTCAAACCAGTGCGGATATCAATCCCGGTAACTCGGGAGGACCTTTGTTGAATATCGATGGCGAGCTGATCGGCATCAACGTTGCGGTCCGAATTGGGGCTCAGGGCATCGCGTTTGCCATCCCGATCGATCAGGCACTCGAAGTGGCCGCGGATCTGCTGAACGCCGAGCGGCTGTCGCGGATATCGCACGGCGTCATCGGCAAGACCGATCAACACGATCAGCACTCGCAGTTTGTCGTCACCAGTTTTCGCAAGGACAGCCCAGCGCAGTCCGCGGGACTCGAACGCGGCGACGTGGTCGTATCGGTCGGCGGAGTTAAAGTCGAGCGAGCGCTCGATTTTGAACGCGGCCTGCTCGGCCATACCGGAGGCGAGTCGATTCCGTTACAGGTCAAACGCGATGGAAGCCTGATGAAGGTTGAGGTGTCACTTGCGTCGGCGAAACGTAAGACGGCGACGGGGGGTGGCAACGACCGCATCTGGGATCTGCTCGGTCTGCGGATGGAGCCGGTCTCCGGCCAGTACGTGCAACAGGTCGATTCGCGCGTCAACGGCGGGCTGACGATTGTGGATGTACGGTCGGGTAGTCCAGCCACGCAAGGATCGCTGCGACTCCAGGCGGGCGACATCCTCGTTGGCATGCTCTCCTGGGAAACCGTGCGACTCGACAACATTTCGTACATCTTGAATCGGCCTGAAGTTGTCAATGGTCAGCCCATCAAGTTCTACGTGTTGCGTGGCAACAAAATGCTCCATGGCCATATGCGTGTCGGGGCTGAGTCGGGACGATAGGATTCCTGCTCGCGTCGAGGCTGTGGGTGTCCCAAGCGAAACGGGATGGTGCAAGAGGCGGACTCGTCGGGCTACTGGAGTCTCTCCGACGGAGCGACTATTCTGGCGAAATGGAATCGGCATTTATCGAGTGGCTGCGGCAGCGCCAGTCTTCGTACCCGGCGATCGAACTTGGAATCGGTGACGATGCCGCAGTGATCCGCGTGACTCCCGGATCCCGAGTTGTGGTCACGACCGATACTTTGACCGACGGCGTCGATTTTCATTTATTGCGCGACGAGCTTCGCCTTGAGCCATCATTCGGCGAGCGGCAGGGTATCGCGGCCGCAACGCCCGCCCAGGCAGGATTCAAGGCACTGGCCGTCAATCTGAGTGATCTGGCAGCGATGGCGGCACGCCCGCTCGCCGCTTTCATTTCTCTGGTACTGCCCCACGAAGGCGCGGCGGAGATCGCTCGAGGAATTCTTGAAGGCATGGCGCCCCTGGCGGAGAAACACCAGCTCGCGATCGCCGGCGGAGATACCAACATCTGGACTCAGGGGCTGGTGATCGGCGTCACGGCAATCGGAGAAACCGAGTTGATTCGGCTGTCCCCGGGGAGCGTCGATCATGGTGTCTGGCAGCGATCGGGAGCGCAACCGGGTGATCGGATCATCGTGACCGGGGAATTCGGCGGCAGTCTGTTGAAGCGGCATCTCGTCCCGCAGCCGCGCATCAAGGAAGCCCGCTATCTCGCGCGAAACTACCTGGTCCACGCCGCAACCGACGTAAGTGATGGACTTTCACTCGACTTAAGCCACATCGCGGAGGCCAGCGGTTGCGGCGCGCAGGTTGAACTTGATGCGATTCCGATCGCGGCGGATGCGATGGTGCCTCTCCCCGGTTCCCCTCCGAATCGATCTCCCATGGCACGCGCGCTGAGCGATGGCGAGGATTTTGAATTGATCATGGCCGTGCCACCGCGGGAAGCGGAACGAATGCTGCGAGATTCCGCGACCGGGGTACGTTTGACCTGCATTGGCGAGTTCGTTGCCGGCAGTGGACTCTGGGCGCGCGGGGCGATGTTCCCGGAATCGCTGCTGGACCGCGGTCCTCGCAATCGTTCCGACCTCGAAGGCGCGCGCGGCTCGTGGCGGCCGCTCAGCCCGGCTGGTTTCCGCCACACCTAGTGCTCTGTCAACGTCCGCGGTCTCGGAAAGTCAAGTTAGGACAGGGGGGCCAGAAAAACTGGCCGGACGAAAATCCTGTTCCGATAACTACTCAGATCGGTGCGAAATCAAGTCGGACCCTTAAGCATCATGACGAATACTCGGACGATCAAGAGCCCCGTTCGCCAGAGCCTGGACAGCCAGTCGACGGCAAAATCGGAAATTCAGGCTCTGCGAAAACAGTTGCTGGAGATGATTCTCAAGAACGAAGCGGAACGCGTGGAACGATCGAAATAGCAGCCACGACAGGGATCAGGTCGCTTGCCCACGCCGAAGGGTCGAGCGCCGGGCAGTTTCAACCATGTTCGTTTCTCGAAGCAATTCGGCGTCGCGCTGGCGACAGATGCAGCCTTGGATGCGGGCTCGGACGCTTGCCGCACCAGCCATTCTGGCGGTGATTTCGCTCGCGCTGGTACGACCGGCGGAAGCGGGGCCGCGAACGCTTTTCGGCGGATTCACCTCCAGTGGAAACGGATATCCCGCGACGAACGCAGTCCGGGGCGGCGAACAGCCGCACCCCAGCGTCGTACGCATCACCGCGCTCGAACGCGGCGCGCAAGCGCTGGGTTCCGGAACCTTGATTGACTGCCGCGACCAGTATGGACTCGTTATCACCAACTGGCATGTCGTGCGGGATGCGACCGGGGATGTGCTCGTGACCTTTCCCGACGGATTCCAATCCAAGGCAAGAATTCTGCTGATGGATCGCGTTTGGGATCTGGCGGCGCTGGTGATCTGGCGACCACCGGTGTCACCTGTGCCACTGGCCGAACTCCCACCGCGCCCTGGCGAGCCGTTGGTGATCGCTGGTTACGGATCCGGAACATACCGGGCAACTGCCGGTCGCTGCACGCAATATGTGGCGCCGGGCGAGAACATGCCGTACGAAATGATCGAGCTCGCGGCGGAAGCGCGGCAAGGCGACTCGGGAGGCCCGATTTTCAATCAGCGCGGCGAACTGGCGGGAGTCTTGTTCGGCGCTGGCGGAGGTACGACGGCCGGAAGTTGGTCCGGACGCGTGAAGGTATTCTTGAGCCCGATCGGAACCGAACTGGGACCAGGGACCGCCGCCGCCGCGCCGATGACGAACGAATCCGGTCGGAATACGGCAAATGCCGCCTCGAATCCCGAACCGCTTGTCAGCAAAAAAACGGATAGCGAATCCGCCACGTCGTTGGCAAGTGTGTCCGCCAACCCGAATCGCTCCTCCGCGCCGATCGGCGACAATGACGCCGGCATGGTACCGATCGATGCCTTCTTTCCCACCGACTCGGATCCGGTGCCGATGCCGCTTGCCAAAGGAAACCTGTTGGAAAATCCGCCGCCCAAACGACGCGCTGACCGGGCGGCCCCAGCGAATGCGCTGCCGCCAGGCCTGACAGCCTGGACCGGAACGACACTGTTTGAGCAGACAAAGAGCGCGTTGGCGATGGTCGGCATCCTCGCCTTTCTCACGCAGATCCTGCGATTCACACGTAAAGACAGCTGACGACCGGCTCCGAATTCAGCCCGCGCGCGCTTGCCAGGCCGGTCTGTCGGAATCATCCGCGACGACGGACAGTCGACGATCGCCGCCCGCGCCGATCGCGGTGCCGGTTGGCAGCGTTCGCACCCGGATCTCCTGCTGCGGAAACGCCAGTTCGATCCCTGCCGCCTTGAACTCTCGAGCGATCTCGCAATGCAATTCATGACGCAGTTGGGCGTAAACATCGCGCGTCGCCAGAAACACCTGCAGCGAAAACAAATAGGTACTTGCCGCGAACTCGTCGAGCATCGCCAGGGGACGAGGTTCCTTGAGTACCAGGTTGTTGCGCGAAGCGACGTCGAGCAGCAGTTGGCGCACGCGATCGGGATCGGATTCGAACGGCACATTGACGCGAATTGTCATCCGGGAAACGGTGTTGCTCAGCGTCCAGTTCATGATTCGCCCGGTCATGAATTCCCGGTTGGGGATCACTAACTCCCGCATATCGGCGTCGGTAATGGTCGTTGCGCGCATCTGAATCCTGGTCACCGATCCGGTATTGTCGCCGATCGTCACGATATCACCGAGTCGTACGGGGCGTTCGAACAGCAAAATCAGTCCGGAGACAAAATTGGCGAAAATCTCCTGGAGGCCGAATCCCAGACCGACGCTGATCGCGGCCACCAGCCATTGCACTTTCGACCAGCCGATCCCGACGGCGCCGAACGACAGGATGATGCCTGTCGCGGTGATCAGGTATCGGCAGACTCGAGTCATTGCGTAGCGAGCGCCGGGATCGAGCGGCAGTCGCCGCAGAACGGTGAATTCGAGCAGACTGGGAAGGTTGCGACTGGAAGCCAGCGTCAGCGACGCGATCAACGCCGCCAGCAGCAGGTCGGCAAGCGTCACCGTCGTGGAGATTGTCGTCGGCACGTTGCCAACTCCACTGGCAAGCCGCGTCGACTCGACCACCCAGAGTTCGACGCGGCGCAACGCGCCCAGTGCGGGCAGTACGTTCACCCAAATGAACCACACCCCGACCATCAGCACCGCCGAAAGGCCGATCTGCAGCGATTGCCGGGTCTGCTTGCTGATGTCGGCTAACGAAACGGTTCGATGGGGTCCGTTGTTCACGACGGCATTCGCTGGGGCAGTAACTCGACGTTCGCGCGCGGTGCGGATCGCCATTTCCCGATGGGAGATCAGCACCCAGCGCAACAGAATCCCATGTACGACCAGCGTTCCCCCGAGCAGCCAGAGCGACGCCAGAAAGCGCCACGCGAGTTCCAGCGCGGTGAAGTAGTATCCGGCGCAGGCCAGCGCCGCGAGCGAGAGGGGCAGGGCGAGTCCCATCAAGTGCCAGGCTTGTTTCATGCGGCTGAACCAAGTCTCCGGTGCCAGCACGTAGGTGGCTTCAAATAATCCCCGGCGTGGACGCAGCATCTGGTGCATGCAGCCAGTGAGGCCGAGCACGATCACGATGAAGGCGCCGCGGCCCAGCGAGTTCTTGATCCACTCACTCGACTGATGCTCCGTCGCCGCCACAACAAAAATCATCGGCAGACCGAGAAGCAGAAATCTTCGCAAGGCACGACGTACCAGTTGCAGACTGGGAACCGGCCAACCGAAGTGGCTCTCACCGAGCCCCGACTTGCGGCAAACCAGGCAGAAATACTCCACGGTGCCCTCGATCCAGGCCACCGCAAGCAGACCATGCCCGAGCGCTCGGGCATATTCTGATTCGTGTTCCGTGGTGGCAAGACAGCAGCCGACAGTCCCCAGGAGTATGGGCCAAGCCAGCGCCAACAGCGCGGAGAGCAGTGTGGCTCTCAAGGTAATCAGCATCGATGTCGAATTGCTGCGCGAGGCCTGCTCGCCCAAATGCGTGAGCCGATTCAGCAGTCGACGACGAAAGCCGAGCAGCGAGATCGCCATGGAGAGCGAGAGTGTGACCAGCACGGAGTGCGCCTGGGCCTGCTGGACCAGGGTCTCGAAGCCCTCCTGTAACGCGGACGGCGCCGAAAGCCATTCGAGTGCGGGCAGGATCGCTCGGATTTGTCCTCGATTGAACACCACACTGCTGCGGATCCAGAGGATCCGTTCATCGCAGTATTTGGCGGCATCGGTCGCCGTAGTAACCATCTGTCTTTCGCGCACATCAAGTTCGACCAGCTTTTCCAGGTAGCTGCTGGTATCGGCGATCAATGAATCGGTCAGCGTTCGTTGAGCTTCCAGGACCGCTCTCACCTCTGCCTTAAGGTACTGCAATTCGCCCTGCTCCATCGACGCGGCGAAGCTCTCGGCGATCTCCTTGGCCTGGGCATCCAGTGTCGCCAGTCCATTGCGATGCTCCTCGCTCTCGATCAGCTCCAGATAGGCGTTTGAGATCTCCACGGAGCGCGAGTTCATGCGTTTGTGGTACTGGCTGACATCAGGCAGATCGTCGCGTTGCTTCCGCAGCAGCAATCCGATCGCCTCGGTTGAACCGGCGGTCTCGATTCTCTTCTTGACCTTCTTTACCTGCTCCTCGAGGTTCAGAACCTTCCGGTCAACATTTTCAAACTCGCGCGCGACGAGCTCGATCTTGCGCGCCAGGTGCTGGCGTTGCAGGGCAAGCACCGAGTTTGTATCGGCGATACGACGCACGGCCAGATGCGACTGGGCCGCGGCGCGCTTTGCTTCCAATCCTTGTTTCTCCGCCTCCCGGCGCCGACGGTCATTGACGATATTACGCAGCGTCGCGACGTGCGATTCGGCTTCCGCCACACGCCTCGCGGCGCGATCGCGCTGCACCGACAGCAGTTCATTGGCGACCTCATAGTATTGAGACTCCTGCTGGCAGGCGGTCAGATCGGCCTGGATAGCGCGGCGGCGCGCTTCCAACAGCCAGCGACCCGCGGATGCCAGATCGATCGACTCGTCGCTCGCCGGCTTCGCTTCCAGCAGCTTTTCAAGCTCCTGGAGCTGCATCTTCGCAGATTCGGCCAGTTTCGGGATTTCCAAACGCCGGTCCGCCCGCTTTTTCGGTTCGTCTTGAATCTGCTGCAGCGTCTTCTGGGCGTCGGCCAACCCCGTCTCCGCCTTGGAAAGCGTCTGCTGGGCTACGTTGAGCGGTACGTCGTCCGCGACCGCCGTCTCCGCGTTCGGCGTCGGCGGCGCCGATAATTCGCTTTTGACGTTCCGCAGCATCTCCGGTGCTTCACGTGCCCACCGGCTGTATTGCTCCGCTCGAACTGACGACTCGCCGGCGGCTTTAAGTTGATCCAAGGTCTTGGCGTAAAGATCCGCCAGCTTGCCGCGCTGCGCCGCATCCACTTCTTTGGATTCTTCCAGCTTCTTCGTCCGCAATTGCACCGCTTCGATCGTCAGCTCGGCGAAAAGTGAGGGAGTCAAAGCGTCGAGCGATTTGACCTTGTCGTCGATCGCAAGGACCGAACCGCCAGACAGTGCAGGCGCCAATGCAACGCCCAGCAGAATCGCCCAGGCCAGCCCTGCGACGCGCCACTTCGGGACGGCGAATGCGGCCATCCGACCGCGGGCCGGCACGATCGCCGAGGTTCTTGTCGGCACCGTAGCTCGACTACGGCGCGCAATCGGGGCCCAGCGGCTTGCATGGAAACGTGACACGGGCATCCAGTCGCGAAACTCAGACATTAGATGGCATGAATATGGGCCGGAATCATAGCGACGATGACCCGTTGGCTCCAGGTCGTTATCCTACGATCGAATCGAGACCCGGCACCCGACTTGCTGGTCGAGTCGCCTTACCGTGCCGATCCGCGCCACGGTCGTGGCAAATTCGTGGGCGCAGCGTTCGATGAAAGCGTCCACCCGGTCCGGGGTGACTCCAAGCAACAGTCCGCCACAAGTCTGCGGGTCAAACAGAGCCACGTATTCGGGGCGGCGTCGATCGGCCTCCGAGGCTCGAATCTCCTCCTCCGCCGCGCGATTCGCGGGGGCAAGCGTACTCTGAATGCCATCACCAACGCAGCTCGCAACGCCATGCAGTAGCGGCAGCGACGACAACGTAATCTCCGCCGCCAGGCCGCTGGCGCGTAACATCTCCAGCAGATGACCAGCCAGTCCAAATCCGGTCACGTCCGTCAATCCGGAAACGGCGAATTCCCCGGTAAGGGTGGCCGGCCCCTGGTTGCTCGACAGCATCGCATCGACCAAGCCCGACATCCATGCCGCACGGCACGCGGCGCGTTGGTGAGCGGCAAGCAGGATTCCACTTCCCAACGGCTTGGTCAAGAGCAGGCAATCTCCCTCCTTTAATTGACCCTTGGTGCGCCCTTGCCCGACACTCCCCAACATGGTGAACCCCAGCGTAAGCGCCGGCCCCTCGATCGTGTGCCCGCCGACGAGCGTGGCGCCCATCCTTCGCAACTCGCGCAAACTGCCGGCAAGCATCTGATAGAGCAGTTCCTCCTGTTTGACAGCGGGTCCCGTGGGAATCGTGGCCATTGCAAGGGCAGCGATCGGCGTCGCACCCATGGCGAACAAGTCGCTGGCCGCATGCTGTGTCGCAATCCGCCCCAACAGATACGGATCATCCAACGGTGCGGCGAAAAAGTCGACGGTCACGGCAATCGACGTGGGGTCGACGCTGCGGATGATTGCCGCGTCGTCGGGCCGTTCGAGTCCCAGTTCGACCTGCGGGTGCGACGGAACCTCCAGCCTGTTTAAGACTCGGCCCAGCACCGATCCGGCAACTTTTCCGCCGCACCCGGCGCAGCGCATGGTCGGCGCACTGTCCGCGGGAGCCGACGAGCCGTTCATTTCGGCAGGTTGGTAATCCTGATACATCCTCATGAACCTGCTGTCGATGCGATCTTTGTGCCGCCAAACCCATTCCCCGGCGAACGACCATCCTCGGTATTCGCCGATTCCTGCCCAGTCCCCCGTGTTCAGCAGTCGCAGAAAATCGCGTTGAGGAACGTACTCTTCCATCGGCGTGGAGGTCACCGCATGCAGCAAGTTGCGCCAAAGTATCGGTCCTTCCCGGACTGCGTAGACACCGGCCTTGGGAATCGACTCTCCATCGATCGACGCTGAATCGCCAACGACAAAAATGTGATCATCGTCCACCGATTGCAGCGTGCGCCGCACCCGCAAAAATCCGCGCGGGTCGCGCGACAGTCCCAGTCGCTCGAGCAGATCCGGAGGACGTGCGTCCGTCGCCCAGATCACTAGATCCGCCGGCAGTTGTTCGCCGTTATGCAAGCGGCAGGCGTCATCGCCCACTTCCAGGACGCGCAATTTCGTCCGCACGGTAATCGACCGGCTCTGAAACAGGCGCTCGATTCTCGCGACGGTCCCCGCGGCAAGCCCGTTGCCGATACGGTCGGCTGCCGTCACGATCGTCCCTTCGATCGGCAAGCCCGGAAACCAGCGCTGACAGGCGGCTGGCAAGCACATCGCCACTTCGCAACCGCCCGCGCCCGCGCCCACAACAACCCATCGCAATTTCTGAGCCCCACTCCGCATGACATGCGTGCAGCGAGCACGCAATCTTTCCAGAAACGTCTGCATTGGCTTAATCGGCAACAAGGCTTCGCCACGGTATGCGAGCCCCGCGTCACTGGGCGTCGAACCGATGCCGATCGAGAGCAGGTCAAACGCGAGCGCTGGACGGGAAGCAAATTGAATCATGCGGTTGACGCGATCCAACCCCACAACGCTGTCCAGCACAAGCCGGGCTCGTGCCGCGGCGCATAAACGCACAAGATCAATCTCGAACTGCTCCGGTTCGTACTGGCCCGCCAGCACACCCGGAAGCATCCCCGAATAAGTCGCAATCGGAAAATTCGAGACACACGTCAACGAAGCCCCAGGCAGTGCCCCCATTCGCCACATGCGCAGAATGTGCGCATTTGTGTGACCAACTCCCAATAGCACGATGTCTGTTCGCGGCAGCGTAAACTCCATGGACCCTACATCATACCCGATCGCCGCTCGAAGTGGCACACGAACGTCTGGCACCACAAAGGTGGCACTGGCAGTCCGCCGGAAAAAACTCCACTTTGCAAAGAAGCTCCGACGCGGACCGCCAGTGCTGCTTCGCGAACAGGCACCGGCATCAACCTGATCGCTCAACTCGCAGCCGTCACGCAGTTCGCACCGGCGGTCCGTTGGCCGAGGTCATTCTTGCACTGACGCCGATGCCGGCGGACGCCGGTGGCACACGAAAGTGCAGCGTCGCGAACGGGCTGCCAAAGGTGCATCGGCATCGACCTGATCTCTCGAATCGCAGCCGTCACGCGGTTCGCACTGGCGGTCCGCCGGCCGAGGTCATTCTCGAACTGACGCCGATGCCGGCGGACTGCCAGTGGCACACGAGCGGCTGGCAATCATGTCGCCTGGCGTCCCAGCACGAGCGGCAAATAGAGGGAGCACTTCGGGCAGGCTCGAAACGCCTTCGAAACCAGGGTTTGGCATCGCGGGCAGGACTTCGTACGCGGCGATTGCGGTGGCCCGTGAGTATCCGATGCAGCCGGAGTAGACGGTCCTTCCGCCGTGCCCAGTATCGCCATGATCGAGGTATCGGAGATCAATTCACGCTCCGGTACTTTCACCTTGACTTTGCAATGAGGACAAATACCTTCCCGACCCGCGTATTTTTCCTTGACTTTCAAGTCGTGGCCATTTTCACAGGTAACACGAATTGCCATGCTTTTTCTCCTCTTCCATTTCTCTCCGAACAAATATCGCATCGCTTCTCAGCATCTCTTCTTCATCGTCCAGTTTTATTATCGACCGGCCAAGATGCCATACTTGTCGTCCCGTGCAGGGTACCGACCCATCAAACTCGCTCCAGGTTCGCCGTTTCTACTCAAAAATAGAGATCTTGACGATCACGAAACTTGAGCAAGCCCTCTGCTATTCGATTGCCGCTCGGTATTATTGGTAAACGCATTCCACTGACAACCGTGGTCGTCAGACATTCCTAACATATTATCGTCATAAGTATTAACCCCAGGTGATCGATCAAAGTTGCGTGCTGCGTATCACGGGCGAAGGAATGCACACTTCTTGATCACTCGAACCTGTACCATGGCAAGGCTTTGCGCACTCGAACGATTTTTTGTGCATTTGGCAGCGCGCTTCTGTGCTCGCAGGGGTTCTTGATTAGAAACCGAGATTGACCTGAAGGGGGGAAACTGCGAATCTTGCCGCGCGATCAATCCTGACGTCGGCCATCGTGGCACAGGTGCGGCGCGGATCTCAACTCGGAGGTGCATGCATGGATGCAGCCAGCCAACGGCGCCTTGTGACAAGCATGTTACTGATCTTCCTGCTCGGTCGCGCAGCGACTGCCCCGGCGCAACAGGCGGTTCCGATCCCACTGCGCCCCGTGACAATGGTCGAGCACGACGCACCCGTCGACAATTACGAGCCGACGGCTTTGCCCCAGCGATTCGAGAGGGCGGCACCCGCCGTTGCGCTGGAAGCGCCCGCACAGCAACGGGAGCGGTTTCCGGTCCGGAGAACCGCTTGGGAGTCCAACGAGGAAACCTCGGCTGCGCAACCGCCGAACCGAATCGACGCGCTGCAGGTCTACCGGCAATCATTGGAAGCGGCATCGCCGGATTCGGCTGCGCTGCGTCCAATGTCGCTGCTCCAGGCCATCGGCAAGAGTACCGATCGGGCCGCGCAACTCGCCATTGTACGCCAGTACTGGATCGTGGCGACCGCCGAATCGGCCAACCGCTGGACCAGTGCGAATCGACTGCTGTTGCAATCGTTACCTCAACCGCAGGATCAGCGGGACCAGCATGCACTTGTGGCCGCGATTGCATCCACAACTGCGCGCAGCGCGGAACTGGAAGTCGCCTCCCTCAACGCCAGGCAGAAACTTCTGGAAGAGGCAAGATTGAGCGGCGACCTTGTTTTCCATGCCAGTGATTTGCCGATCGTTGGCCAGTATCAGGCCAACTTTGGGGCCATCTTCGCGCAGCGCTCGGCTCCACCGCGCGTCGTTCACCTTGCCCGCCTGCTTCCGATCCAGCAGCGGATCGTCAGTCAACGTGCTGAGGCCGTTCAGGCCGCCGAATGGGCATTGCAGGAGACCGTGCGGCGATACGAATCGGGACAAGCCGAATTGCACACCGTTCAAGAGGATCTTCGGCGTCTGGAAGTGGAGCGTACCGCCTTTCTCGGTGGTATTCGCGACTACAACAGTTCAATCGCGGAGTACTCCCTGAGCGTCGTTGGTAAATCGCATTCCAACGCCACGCTGGTTTCGACTTTGGTGCGCCGCGAATCCGCGTCCCCGGCCGCGCCAGGCGACACACGCTCGTCCCCCAACGAGAGCAACGCACGGCGGCAATCCAGCGCGCCGGCCGATTCGCCGCGTTCCGCAAGTCGTGAACCGGCGCGACTCCGCTCCGCGCCGACCGGAGTGCAAACGCCCCATCGCATTTCCACGGCGCCTCGTTCCAATGCTCGTCCCTCCGGCAATAATTTACGGGACGATTCCGGAGAAGACGCTGCCGAACCGGCAAAGGAAATCGAACACGGAACACAAGGTGATGATCCGGAAGGCCCCAGGACCCAAGGAGGAGCCCTGCGGCGTGGCGCGCCGAGCCCGCGCGATGATGAGGTTCAACCGGCGTCCGCCACTTCGCGTAACCGACGTTTGCAGTCGGTCGCGGAGCAATCCGGCGACACCTCGACGGGAACGCAGCTCGAAAGCGATGAGCACGGCGCTGCCGATCATGTCGGAAGCCCAGATCCGAAACAGCTGCCGCGCCGGATCATGGCATCCAATGAATCGAAGTCGATGTCGGTTGGTGAGTTGAATCAGGACGCAGACACGGACGGTTTGCGGGACGTGACCGACGCCAGCGAGGATTCAGAACAAACCGATGATGCCGCATCCATCGGACATGTACGAACAACGGATCGATCGCGGCAGCGGACGCAACCGAAATCGCATGCCGGAGATTCGAGCGTCGCCCCACGCCGATCAAAATTCCGTGTGCCATTCCAACTGGATGCGCAGGATCTGGACAGGGACACCGAAGAGGGTCCCAGCCCGCAAGAAGCTGGCGCCACGCGGCAAGGCTCCCGCGCGAAGCCGGAGCTGCCCGCCGCCGACGAGAATCCACCTGCGACGGAGCCGCCTATTGTCTGTTCGATGCGGCACAGGTGGTATTCGCCGGCGCGATCAAGGGCGCTGGCGACACGCGATACGTGTTGATCGTGACGCTTTCGATCAGCGGGACCGCGATTGGGATCGGCAAGTTACTTCAGGGGCAGGCGGCAGATCCGTTACGCTGGTGGTGGTGGATCTGCGCTTTCTGGGTGCTGGCGCTGGCTGCGGCGTTCGGCTGGCGATTTGTGAACGGCCGGTGGAAACGGTTTCGGGTCATCGAACCGAACTGCGTCGCGCCAATGTCGGCGTTGCCGATACCGTTGTCGTGCTCCGCGCCGAACGAACTGTGCGTCGCCGATCGTTCATGACCGATGGCGTCGCGTCGTGTTGAAGGCTCCCACAATCCGGATGGAACTATTCGGTTGTTGGAGTTGCGGCCGGAATCGCCCCACCGCGCATTGGCGGGGCGGGATTATCGGTTCGCGACCCGGCGCGTGGTTCGGTCAATCGCACGACGCTGGGCAACCGTTCCGGCTTGGAAATCGAATTCTCCCGCGGCGCGGGTGTCGGCGCTTGCGGGCCGTTGCTCATTCCGTCGAAAACAGAATACGTTTCAAAAGCGGGGGCGACTCCACGCCCGACCGCCACAGGCCCCAGGAGCCGCCGGTCCGAACGCCGCGAGGTAAGAGGTGTGCGCGGCGGATCGACGAGCCCCGACTCGGGTTCGCGCAGGATCGGAAAAGCCTCTTGCCGCGGATGGTAGGCATGGTATCCGTCGCTCCAGCCCCAGCCAAACCAGCGCATCAACTGATGGATTGGCTGGGCGGCGGACGCCTGTTGGCCTCCCGCGAACAACCACAGCACGCACAGCAGACTTTTCCCCACCCGAGCAATCTTCATAGCGTTCACCCTCCAGGTCGCAAGTCGATCGAATCGCCAAAAGGGATATCGCTCAAGAACCGTACCAGGGTTCAGGGCGGGCAGCGGAGAACTGGCAAAAAAGGGCGGATGCGATCCGATGACACCTTCGACATCGACTGACGGACCCGTGCCAGCTCTGCCAGTGGCGTCAAGTCTAGGGAGCGGAAAGCACCTTCAGCGCAGTTTGGGGAGTGGGTTCGGCGTCAGTCGTGGGAACCTGGTCCGATGCTGACGGTTGTTTGTGTCGTCAACCGGTACTTTTCGACCAGATTACTAATGTCGGCGGTAGTGACCGCCTGGTAAGCATTCAGCGCATCCCGCACGGTCCGATATTCTCGGCGCTGAATCCAGCCATTGCCGACCGCGAACATTCGGCTGCTGGGGCGTTCGCTGCTGAGCACCAGCTGGGAACAGATTTTGCTTTTCGCGCGGAGTAGCTCATCCTCGCGAATGCCATTTTGTTCGACATCCCGGAGTACGGCTCGGGCCCGTTCGATGTTTTCGGGCATCGATTCTGGAGAACTGCTGAGGTAGGTGATCATGATCCCGGTTCCCTGGTACTCGTGCGCCTCCATGACGGCCCATTCGGCGCGCCCGGTATCGACAAGTTCCCAGAAAAGGCGGCTACCGGAGGAATCGCCGACGATCGATGCCAGCAGCCGATTTGCATAGCGATCGGGATCGCTGGCAGAAGGGCCGGCGCCGATCTGAATCGCGTATTGTTGTGTCGCGGATTCCCTGACGATTTCGCGGAAGCTGCTTTGCGCCGTGGAGCGTGGCGCCGCGCGTTCGACCGGGAACTGTTTCCAATCACCACAGTACCGTTCGGTGTCGCGTACCAGCTGCTCAAAGTCGACGTTTCCGGCGGCGGCGAGCACGATGTTGGCCGCGCTGTACCGTTGTTCAAAATAGGCACGCATCTTTTCCGGCGTCAGCGCACTGACGCTTGCCGTGGTTCCGAGAATGCTTTTCGCCAGCGGGTGCGTGCCGAAGTAGGCCGCCATGCACTTTTCGAACGCCCCATACGGCGGTTCGTCTTCGTACTTGGCGATCTCCTCCAGGATGACACTTTTTTCGGTCTCGAAATCTTCCAAACGCAGCGACGGACGAAGGATGTCGGCGAGCAGCTCGGTAAGTCGTCCCTGGTACTCCGGAAGCACCGCCGCATGGTAGACCGTTTGTTCCTCACTGGTGTAGGCGTTGGAATGCGAACCGATCTCGTCCAGCTCGCGGTTGACGTCGGCGGCGCTTCGTTGGGGCGTTCCTTTGAAGACCATATGCTCCAGGAAATGGCTGACCCCCGAGATCTCCTCGGACTCATCGCGCGCCCCGGTCCGGACGAAGAACGCCAGGCCCATGGAATGCGCGCCAGGGACACATTCGGATACGATTTCCAGACCATTGGATAATGTGTGTCGGCGAAACTGCATGCTGATTCCCAAGGTTCGATTTCCGTCCGCGGTTTGCTGCGGCCGGCCTCAATTGGCCGGCAGGTCGAGCTGCCGAGCCCCCAGCGTCACAAAGGAGAATTCGCGCGGCGCATTCTCCGCCAGAAAACGGTTGATCTGTGGAACGTTCAACCCGTCCACGATCGATTTCAGTTCCTCCAGCGTCTGGACCCGGCCCAGATGAAACCATTCCGACGCCATCGCTCGCGCCCGTGCTGGGCTTGATTCCTGCTGCATGATCAGCGAGCTCTTCAGCCTGGCTTGCAGACGTTGTAGTTCCTCGACGGTAATTCCGTCGCCAAGCCTGCGCAATTCGGCAACCATCACGTTCAGAGTTTCCTGAGCTCGTTCGGTGGTTGTTCCCGAGTAGCAGATGACACTGCCGCGATCGCGCAGGGAGTGGCAGGAGGCCATTACCGAATAACAAAGCGCGCGTTTTTCGCGGACTTCGGTGAACAGACGCGAACTCATGCCGTCGCTCAAGACGCCGATGGCAGCCCGGGCCTGGTAGTAGTCCGGGCTTGCAAAAGGCACACTGGGAAAGGCGATGCCGATATGGGTTTGCGTGGAGTCGCAGTCGATATGCTGATAACCGCGCATCGGCGGAGTCTCGCGCGGTGTCGGGCTGGGCTTCGGTCGCCAGTCGCCAAACCGTTTCTCGATCTCGTCGCGCAGCGTTTCAAATTCAATCTTGCCGGCCACGCTGATGATGGATTCATTCGGACGGAACAACCCGCGGTAATCGGCTTCGATATCCGATTGCGAGATGCGTTCGACCGATGCGAGTGCCCCCTGACTGGGGCGGCCCCACGGCTCCGCGTAGAACCGCCGCACCAGGCACTGCATGGTTTTGCTGGAGAGATCGTCTTCCAAAGCGCGCACGCTCTGCAGGCAGCCTTGGCGGGCGTCTTCGAGCTGATCCGGCGGGAGCATGGGGCGGCGGACGAGATCGGAAAAAATGGCCAGCGTGGCGGCCAGGTTTTCGGCCGGCATCGCTCCCCCGAAGCTGACATGATAGTTGGAAACCGCCGAGGAAATGTCGACGCCCAGCAGCTCCAGGTCCTCGATGAACTTCCGGCTGTCGCGCGCCCCGCAGCCGCGCTGCAGCATTTCGCAGGTCATCGCGGCAAGTCCTTCCCGGTCGGCCGGATCGTAGGCGCAACCGGCCCGGACGAGTACCGCCAACGCGGCCGATTCGACCCACGGCATCGACTCGGCGACCAGCACGAGTCCGTTGGGATATTGGTGAACATGGATCGGCATCGGAACCTCGTCGAGGTAGATCGTGGGGAAATGAAGCGGGCCGAGGCTCCAACCTGTCGCCGTGGGGAATCCGGCCGCCATCTCCCCGAAATCTCCACCAGACTTCCGCCTGCACGCGCAAGTCACCCGCATTCCGCGGCTATGGCCGACGCCGAAACCTCAGGCGTAAACGACCTCCGCGGCCTTGTAGACCGTCCTTACTTTACGAAAACCGACGCGTTGGTAAAGACGGATCGCCCCGATATTCTGGGCAGTGACCTCCAGAAACGCCTTCCGCAGGCCCGCAGCGCGAAAGCCACGCAGTGCATTGGCCAAGAGGATCGATCCGAGTCCTCGGCCGCGATGGCCCGGCGTCACCCCGATATTCTGGATCGAACCCAACCCGTACGCGTCTTCGATTCCCTGGATGGTCCCGCAGAAGGTGCCGTTTGGTTCGCCGAACCGACGATACTCCAGGAGCCAGGTTGCGGAGTCGAGAAATCCGTCGCGCCTCGCGATTTCGTTCATCAGCCGCAGACAGCCGTCCCGATCGCCCAGGCAAGGAAAGACGTTGGCGTCAATTTCGTATCGGAAACTCTGGAACTTGACCTCCGCGTGCGCCTCGACCAACGACTCGTCCCAGCGGTGCGCGGCATAGCCTGGCGGCATTTCCGGAGCCGGATCCCGCCAACCTATCAAATCGATCTCCATTCGGAATCGTTTGAAGTAGGTCATCGCCATCGACGGCCCCCGAGGTATGGTCCCATTGCATCGCGCAATCCGGTACATCGCGTAACCCGGCTGCGACCATCGTATCTTGCGATCCGCCGACGGTCAAACAATTAGGTGATCGGCCAGGGCGCCTCATGAGTTTTCGGCTTCCTGGTCCAAAACGGATCTCGCCGCGATTTTCCTTGAAATCTAGCGATTCCTCCTGGCAATCGACTTATGTCGATTGCCAGGAGGCGCGCGGTTGGAACGTCCAATGGGGCGAAATCGACGTGGCGGAACCGACCGGTCCTGGCGCTCCCGTCGCGTCCTGGCGAAACCGGATGGGGCACGGTACGATCGATCGGTGGTGGAACAACCCTGAGAATTTTCCATGCACCAGCAAATTCGATTCTGCCACGGCTGCAACCAGAAAATCGTTCAGGACAATTCCGAGCCGATCTGTCCGCATTGCGGCGTAACTCTGGCGATTGCGGCGAATGAAGTGACGCTGCAATTCAGCCAGCTCGCGGAGCGTGGAACGTATGCCCCGGATCTGGCGACACCGGACGACCGGGTTCTACAGCTGATCTGCCGGCACGCCCTATGACATGGCCCCCGAACTTTTTCAGGGTCGACATGCCGACCCGCGATCCGACATTTACGCCATGGGCGTCATGTTTTACTTTCTGCTGACCAGCCGACCTTTCGTTTATGCGCCGTGCCTTGGAACTGAACGCCCATATACCGCACGGCGCTATCGCCCTGGAGTCGGTCGCCGGTCAACTTTGCTTCGTCATGGGGAATACCTATCCCCGGGCGACCTGTGACGTCGAGGAAATTCGTCAAAGTGTGCGGACGGTGGCGCATTATGCGGACCTGGTCGAACACCAGTTGACGGGATGGGACGAATGGTAGCGATACTGCCCCGGGATCCGGCGTCGGCATGAGGCTTTGAAAAAGCCGGCATTGCCGTGTATGCTATCAGCAGAAATTGCGGCTGTTGGGGCACGAAAACCCCGCCTGGGCCCGTCGACTAGGTGTCCGATCCAGACCTGGGGCCCGTTGCAACGCACTACCAAAACCGATCATTCACGTTCTTTGCGGAGGGTAACGATCCATGGCTGAAACGAATTCTGCTGGCCAAGAGAAAGGCACGTCGCGCCGGGATTTCATGCGAGCGTCCTCGGCCATCGTCGCGGGCGGGGCGGTCGCCGGTTCGCTGAACATCGCGCGGGCAGCACATCCCTATGGAAGCGATACGATCCGGATGGGATTGATCGGTTGCGGCGGTCGCGGCCGCGGTGCGGCTTCCCAGGCGATGAACACCCAGGGCGGTCAGGTTCGGCTCGTGGCTCTGGGCGATATGTTCGAAAACCAGATTTATGGGACACTGCGAGGACTGACCGCCGAGCATGGCGAAAAGATCGACGTTGCCAAGGAACGCCAGTTCACCGGATTCGACGCCTACAAAGGCGTGCTGGAATGCGACCTGGATATGGTGATCCTTGCCACTCCCCCCGGATTCCGCCCACTGCACTTTGAAGCCGCGGTCAAGGCAGGCAAGAGTGTGTTTATGGAGAAGCCGGTCGCGGTCGACCCGGCAGGCGTGTTGCGCGTGCTCCGCGCCAACGACGAAGCGAAAAAGAAAGAACTATTCGTGGCAGTCGGCTTGCAGCGCAGGCACGAGCCCGCGTACGTCGAGACGATCCAACGGATCCAGGACGGCATCATCGGTGAGATCGTGCTGGCGCGGGCCTACTGGAACGGCGCGAAACCGTGGGTCAAACACCGCGAGGCACAACAGACGGAAATGGAATACCAGTTGCGCAACTGGTATTACTTCAACTGGCTCTGCGGCGATCATATCGTCGAACAGCATATTCACAATCTGGATGTCATCAACTGGATCATGAACGGCTACCCTGTCGAGGCCCAGGGCCAAGGCGGCTGTGAAGTCCGCAAGGGCAAGGAGTACGGTGAGATCTTCGACCACCATTTTGTCGAATTCACGTACGGCAGCGGCGCGGTGATGCTCAGCCAGTGCCGGCATATCGAAGGATGCTGGAACGCGGTTTCCGAACATGTCCATGGCACCAACGGCTACGCCGACGTCAGCGGCGCCAAGATCTACACGCCCAAAGGCAAATTGATCTACAGCTATGGCAAAGGCGGCCGCGACGGCCACCAGCAGGAACATCATGACCTGTTCGCCGACATCCGCGCCGGCAAACGGCCCAACGAAGGCGAATGGGGAGCCCTCAGCACCATGACCGCCATCCTGGGCCGTATGGCGACCTATTCCGGCCAGAAGATCGGCTGGCAGGAAGCGCTTAACTCACAGGTCGTGATCTCGCCCGTCGAGAAATTCAAGAACCTCAACGACACTCCACCTGTCGTACCCGACAAAGATGGATTTTACGCCTTGCCCGTTCCGGGGCAGTCGAAAGTCGTCTGATCGGGCGTCGAACGCTACCTACTCGAACTCGAATTCGTACCCGTACCAGTAGTCGTACTCGAATGGGGTATCTTGAGCGAGCTGGTTGTCGATTATGAGAGAGTCGATGTTGGTGGTCTGTGGACCGCATTCCTGTCTGTGACTCGGTCGATCGAGCGGACCGGTCGCGACTGACAGAATTCAATCGAGTAACGGGTACGAGTCGCAGTCCGAGTAACGAGTCCGAGTTGGAGCGCGATCGTGGGGCGAGTGCGCGCCGATGAGCTCGATGGAGGGACGGAAACAGCGGTTTGATCACCTTATCCTTTCGGCAAGGGGACGACCGGACGGGCCCGGTGCGATTGAGCTTGACGGACCAGGGCGGACGGCCTACTGTTCGGCCATGCGCGCCCGGCCCGCTTACCGCCGTTATTTCTTTTGTGGTTTCGCCGCCGCTTTGGTGGGCCTGTGCGCGGTGCACGCGGACGAAGCATCGTCGAAATATGTCATTTTGAAGAACGGTCAGACGCTGCAGGGATCGGTCGTCGTCCTGGGGGACAGGTATCAGATTACGCTGCAAAATGGCAGTGACTTACGAATCGACAGCGCGCGCGTCGACTGTGTCGTTGCGTGTCTCGCGGATGCTTACGAGCACAAATTTCAGCGCGTCGAACCGCGCAGTTTTCGGGCCCGCGCCACCTTGGCGGAGTGGTGCCTGCACCACCGCCTGCAGTCGCAGGCCGCCACCGAAATTGCCGCCGCAAAACTGATCGAACCGTCAAATCCCAGAATCGCCGGTCTGGAACGCCGGCTGCAGTCGCTGTCCGATTCCTCGCTCCAGCGCACCGCGATCGACGCCGGCAAACCCGAGAGAACCGCGGAAAAACCGGCCGTTCGACAGGCCAACTTCGACGAGGAATTGCCCGAAAAAGAGACCGCGAACTCCCTGCGGCGCCCCGCAAGCACCAGATCACCAGCGGTCAAAGATCGTTCGGAGCAACTTGCGGCGGAACTGCCTGCCCGAGCGGTGGAGGAATTCACGCAAATCGTTCAGCCGTTCATGCTCAACCGTTGCGCCACAAACAACTGCCACGGCACCAACGACTTGCCGACGTTTCACCTGATACGGCCTCCGCCAGGCAAGACACTCAGTCGGCGCCTGACCCTGCAAAATCTGAACGCCATGCTGCCGTCCGTAGACCGCACGAACCCCGATGCGAGCCCGCTGCTGCAAGTGCCGCTCGCGCCGCACGGACCCGTGCGCGGTGCCCTGCTGAGTACCGACGGCGATAAAGCGTACTCCAAGCTCAAACATTGGGTTGGCCTTTTTGCAACCCGCGGGGACACAGAGCAGGCGGACGAGCCGGCGTCAATTCCGGTTCCCGATAAGGAACGGTTTGCGACCAAGCCCGATTCCGAGCCTGCAGCGGCCCCCGCTACGGCATTCCGGCCCAAAGACGCATTTGACCCGGAACTCTTCAACCGCCGCTACGGCAAGCAATAATTCGCCGCGCCCATGGGGCGGATTCCGGCTGCGACGCCTCCCCCCGCCCCAAGCCGGTTCGTTAGAATGGCGTCCTGATTCGAAACAGGCCATTGGGAAACGGGAGTCGTTAGATCATGGAGCAAAAGCCGGTAAATCCGAACACGGAGGAATCTGACGGGCCTCCGCGCGGCGTGCGACCTCCGCGGCGGAGTTTCTGGCTGCTGGTTCTGCTCGTCCTGTTGACCCTGCTGATCTTCTCTTCGCAGTTCGCAACTTCGGTTTCAATCATCAAGGATTACGCATTCTTTGAACAGCAGGTCCGCCAAGGGAACGTCCTGGAGGTCGAGATTGGCCCCAAGGAGCTGACCGGCAAATTCAAGATTCCGCCGACCCCTCCCGACGAATACGACGACAATGGCAGGCCGGTTCCGAAGGTGGAGAAGCTGAGGAAGAATTTTCTGGTGGCGATTCCCACGACCGAAGAGGGGCGAAACAGCCTGCAACGGTTGCTCGAGGAACAGAAAGTTTCGTTCAGTTTCCGCCGCAGCGACCAGGACGCCACGCAGTCGTTCTGGATGATCGCGCTGTTGCTGCTGCCGATCGTGATGTTCGTGCTGATCTGGTACCAGTTTCGCAAGACCCGGGATCAACTGGTCGGCGGCGGCTTCTTGTCCGGATTCAGCCGCAGTCCCGCCAAACGGTACGAAGGGGCCAAGCAGGTTATATCGTTCAAAGATGTCGCGGGACTGGAAGGCGTCAAAGCCGACCTGCTGGAGATCGTCGATTTCCTCAAGAGTCCCGAGAAATTCCAGCGGTTGGGGGGACGGATCCCCAAGGGGGTTTTGCTGATGGGACCTCCCGGCACCGGAAAGACGCTGCTGGCTCGAGCGATCGCCGGTGAAGCCGGCGTGCCGTTTTACTCGGTGAACGGCTCCGAGTTCATTCAGATGTTCGTCGGCGTCGGCGCAAGCCGCGTTCGGGACCTGTTTCGTACGGCGAAGGAATTGGCGCCGTCGATCATCTTTGTCGACGAAATTGACGCGGTCGGCCGCCAGCGCGGCGCCGGACTGGGCGGAGGTCATGATGAACGCGAACAGACGTTGAACCAGATTCTTGGCGAAATGGACGGGTTCAGTCCGTCGGAGACGGTGATCGTGATCGCGGCGACGAACCGACCCGATGTTCTCGATCCGGCCCTGCTCCGTCCCGGACGTTTTGACCGCCATCTGACCGTGTCTCGACCCTCGCTGAAAGGTCGGATCGAAATGTTCAAGGTCCATGTCCGCGACGTCCCACTCGCGGAAGACGTCGACCTGGAAGTGCTGGCCGCCGCGACCGTCGGACTGACCGGCGCCGATATTCATAATATCGTCAATGAAGCCGCACTCTGGGCCGCTCGAAATAACAAGACCAAAGTCGAAGCCACGGACTTCGAGTACGCGCGCGACAAGGTCCTGATCGGCGCCAAACGCGAAGAAGTACTGACCGACGATGAGAAAGAAAAGACCGCCTACCATGAAGCCGGACATACACTCGCCGCCTGGCTGCTGCCGCACGCCCGCCGCGTCCACAAAGTCACGATCATTCCCCGCGGACGTTCCCTGGGGAATACTCAAATGCTGCCCGCCGAAGATCGAGTGAATATGTCGGCGGTCGAATTACGCGACCATCTGGTTGTGATGCTCGCCGGACGAGCCGCCGAAGAGGTAATCTACAATGAAACGACGGTCGGCGCCGAAAATGACCTGGAACAGGCGACCGGAATCGCCCGACATATGGTCACGCATTGGGGAATGAGCGAACGGCTCGGCCCAGTCAGCTATAAACAGTCCGACGACGATCCGTTCCTCGGCCGCGAAATCCACCGCGGCCGTCCGTTCAGCGAACGGACGATGGAAGTTATCGATGAGGAAGTCACCAAGATCCTGCACGACGCCGACCAGCGGGCCGTGGAACTGCTCGGAAACCACCGCGAGAAACTCGAAATCATCACTCGCGAACTGGTCCGTCAGGAAGAACTTGATGAGCAGGATATCACCAAACTGATCGGACCGTCCGCGCACCCGCGCCGGCCCACCGAGGCGCTGGCATCGGCCTGACGCCCGGCAGCGGAAACCGTACCCCTTTCAGTCGTTCGATGCCCGGGGCGTCGCGCCTGGTTTGGATTGGTGCGAGGCGATTTCACGTTCCAGAAACGCGCGAACCTCCACCATATTCTGGGCCCCGGTCAGCTGCGTCCGCCGCCATTCGTCGCCATTACGCGTGAAGAGCAGCAACTGCGGTATCGAAGCGCCTCGCATCAGTCGCCGCGAAAGGTCCGGCTGCTTGTCGGTGTCGACCTGGGCGTAAATCACCGTTTCCAGATGTCCCGCCTTGCGCAGTTCGGGAACCGTGTTCGCTTTCATCGTTCGGCAGCCCGGGCACCAGTCGGCTCCCACCAGCACCAGCAAAGGACGCCCCGACTGCTCCATCTGGCGATACGCGTCGGCGTAACTCAATTCGGGTGCGGCTGCAAGCGACAAGCCCACGACAACGGCGACAAGGGACATCGGTCAAACCTTTTGAAAATGCGAAAATGGATAAACAGGGATATTTGTAAAGGAAAGGAGTATATCGAGCTTCGTGGCCTTTTCCAGCCGGGTACTGCCCTTAAAGGATGGATCAAGATAATTTTCGGGATTCGCGGGAGCGAAAGTTGTACGCTAATTGGATGTTCGCAGCGGGGGGGCTATAATCAGGCTTTCGTCTGCTGGAAAGTAGAGTGATCGGCGGGCATGAAGCTTCGTGTTGGCGTGATTGGTTTAGGGGACGCCTGGGAGAGCCGGCATCGGCCCGCGTTACGGTCGTTGGCGGATCGATTTGAAGTCCGCGCCGTGTGTAGCGAAGTCGCACATCTGGCGGAGCAGGCGGCACGTGAATTTGATGCCGAAACGCTGGACGGGTTTCGGGTCCTGGTGAGTCGGCCCGACATTGATGCGGTGTTGATACTGTCGCCGGATTGGTATGGTCCGTTGCCGATTTTTGCGGCGTGCGACGCGGGCAAGGCGGTCTATTGGGCCGCTGCCTTGGACATTGAGATGGAGCAGGCGCGGGAGATACGGGACCGGGTTGAGAAGGCGGGGATTGCGTTCATGGCGGAGTTTCCCCGGCGTCTGAATCCCGCAACGCTGCGGCTGAAGGAGCTGATCGCGACGCGGCTGGGGAAGCCCGAGCTCTTATTCTGTCATTCGCGCTTGGCCGTCGAGACCAAGAAGGAACGTCGGCCAAGCAGTCCGTACCCGATTGCGATTCGTCACCTCATGGAATTGGTGGATTGGTGCCGCTATGTGGTTGGTCAGGAGCCGACTTCGGTGGTGGGCGTTAAGCACCGAACGGCTGCTGACGTCGAAAACTACCAGATGTTGAGCCTCGATTTTTCCGTGAATGGATCTCTTGGCACCGGTCCTTTGGCGCAGATCAGCTGCGGGCATTACATGCCGGCGCAATGGCACGAAGCGATTACCTATCGACCGCCGGCCGGGCTGCAGGTCTGCTGTGAAAAGGGGATCGCGTTTATCGACTTGCCGGCGACGCTGATCTGGTTCGACGAGGCGGGCCGGCATATGGAATCACTGGAAAGCGAGCGCCCGGTCGGGGAGCAGTTGTTGACGCAGTTCCATCGTGCGGTGACCAGCCTGGTGCTCAAGACCAGTGATCTGGAGGATGCTTATCGGGCGCTGAAAGTTGTGCTGACCGCTCGGCGCAGCTTCAGCGAGCAGTGTCGCGTTCCGCTCGAATTCTGAACTGGTTTGGGTAGATCAAAGCCAAGTCCAGGCCTGCGCGGAGCAGGCTCGTGCCGCAACCGCGAATTGTTTCGTTACCAAAGCGAGTCGTTGGCATGTCTTTCCTGGGCTTGCCCAGCTTTCGCGACAGGTTGGAGCGCCCCTGAATGCCAAGCTTTCCCGGCGGATCGTTACGCATTCCCGAATACTCCCGCCTTGCCGGACGCATTCAGATCACCGAAGGGAAACGAATCGTAAGATAACTGCGCACGCCGCGAAGAAGGTGACGGGTTGTGTCACCGAGGGGAATGGCGCAGGATCCGTTGACGGAGAAGGTAATCGAGTGTGCGATCGACGTTCACCGCATTCTGGGACCAGGGTACTCGAGTCAGCCTGCGAGCAGAGTTCAGCGCGAGCTGAAGGACGGGATCACTCGCTCCAAGTACAGAGCGATCGTTTGCTATTTGTTTCGTCGCTTGACTTTCGGCGCATCAAATCACCGGCGCGATTGTGCCACGAGACTCCTTAATGCACCCGTTTGTCGAAACAATCAGTATTGCGGGCGGTATCGCTGCTGCGATTGTGGCGGCGGTCATCCTGCTTACAGTCTTTTATCGGGGAATGTCTTGGATCACTGGTGGCGCAAAGCCGCAGACAAGCCTGCGATCAAGGAGTTTCTCGCCACAAAAGTCGCATTTGAGTCGGACAATGACTCGTTCGAATCGGCACTGGTTGGATTGGCAAACAAAGTCAAAATGGAATGCCCTGATTTCAGAATCAAGATTTTGGGTGACGATTTGAAGTTTGAGGGGATCACCAAGAACCAGAAGATTCGCGGATCGGGCGTTTCGATGTGTCCATTTAGCTTTGCCGCGAACGGGTTATTGGCATCGTCGTGATCGTCAAAGTTCCGCTCAAGAGCCGACAGCGTAGCGCTATGCCCGTTCCGTTCCCTCACCCCCGACCCCTCTCCCAGAGTACTGGGAGAGGGGGGGACGGGCTGCTATTTGCGCGCAACGAAGAAGAAGCTGACGAACTGCGTCGGGCGCTTCCGAAATGCCAGGTGCAGACCTCCAGTCCGTCGCAACACACGTCGCGCAACGGAGTTGGAAGTCCGTTGTACGGAGTGCCAAGCCCAAGTCCTAGCTTGGACAAAGCACTAGGTGGTTAATCGTACCAGTTCGAGTTGGATGATATCGGCGTTGCCTTGCCGGATTGTCCGCAGCAGTTCGCTGGACGGTTCGGCGTCGAGCTGGATCCGGCAACTGGCGGCGGTTGCGCCCTCGAAGATCACGTTCTGCACTTCTTCGACATTGATATTGGCGCGGCGGATCTGGTCCATCACGAATGCCAGTACGCCGACGCGATCGTAGTGGCGGACGATGAGCTGGAAGTTGGCGGGCGTGCGCGACGCCAGGTTGACGCAGTTCAGCACGATGCCGGTGCGCAGGTAATTGGCGACGATACGCACCGCTTCATCGGCGATCGCTTCCTGCGCTTGTTCGGTGGAGGCTCCGATATGGTGGGTTCCGTAAAGCTGTGGCAGGTCGAGGATCGGATCGGTGAATTCGCCGCTGCCTCCTGCCGGTTCGGGGTCGAAGACATCGAGTCCGGCTCGCAGTCGGCCGCTGGCGACGGCCTCGCGCAGCGCGGCCATGTCGACGACTTCGCCTCGCGACGTATTGATCAGGATGGCCCGTGGCTTCATCCGCTGCAGGCGCCGGCTGTCGATCAGTTGGCGGGTCTGTGGAGTCAGGGCGACGTGCAGCGATACCACGTCGACTTGCTGCAGAAGATCGTCCAGTTCGGGGCAGAACCGCGCATCGAGTTGCTCGGCGGCGTCGGCCGTCAGTGAGCGGGACCAGGCGTAAACCGGCATCCCGAACGCTCGGGCTCGATGGATGACTTCCCGGCCGATCGATCCGACTCCCACAACGCCCAGGGATCGGCCGTACAGCCCGTCGGCTTTCGAAAACTCTTTTTTGTTCCATTGGTGGGCGCGCAGTGCGGCGACGTTGTCCGGAATACGCCGATCGATGGCAAGCAGCAGGGCGAAAACCAATTCGGCGACGGCGATCGAGTTTTTTCCCGGACAGTTGCTGACGAAGATGCCACGCGCGCTGGCCGCCGCCACGTCGATCGTATTGACTCCCGCGCCGGCGCGCAGAATGATGGCCAGACGATCGGCGGCCGCGATGGCCGCGGCGGAGACCTTTTTGCCGCGCACGATCAGTCCCTGGTACTGCCCAAGGATCTGCGGCAGCGATTCCGCTTTCAGCTCCGGTTGATAGTCAACTTTGCAACCGAGATTGCGCAGCGCGTCCAGATGGCGCGGGGAAAACGTATCGGCGATCAGCAATTGGATGGTCATCGCTATTTGCGCTCGAGGAGTTGAAATGCCTCCAGGACTTTTGCCCGGTGCTGGCTGCCGAATACGAGTACGATCAATTGCGTCATGATCTGACGCTCGTCGGTCGTCAGGAACGCTTCGCCGCCGCCCGCGTAGGCGATTTCTACGAATTCTTTCAGTCGCTGCGGGTGCCGGCAGGTGACGGTGCTGACGATCCCTTTATTGCTCTGGTTGAAGTCGGACGCGAGTCGCAAACAGGTCTGCAGATGGTGGGCGTGGGGTGGCGCATCGCCGAACAGCAGGATGACTTTACGTGCTTTGGGTCGAAACGTGTTATAGGCCATCGACCAGCGCAGTCCTTCCTGCACCGCCTCGGGTTCGTCACCGCCGCCGTCGGCGTTGATCTTGTCCAGGTAGGCCTGCACCTCCTGGATATCGCTGCTGAGCGGCATTCCGATCACCACGTACGCATCGCCATCGTCACGGTATGTGCAGATACTGATCCTGGCGTTGGGAATCAACTTCAGCAGGGTGGCTCCGATACGCCCGATTTGACGCTTCACCACGCCGATTTCGCCCGCCATGCTGCCGGTACTATCGAAGGTCAGGACGATGTCCAGTCCATCGCGCCGCAACGTCTGGATCATACCTTCCCAGTTTCCGCCTCCGACCGATCCTCCGCCGACGGAAAGTGATCCCAGGTCAAACGTTGCCGATTCGCCGCCGCTGAGCGTGGGGGGGCCGAGGGCCAGATCGTCGTAGTTCGTTACGCTGCTACCGCTGCTCCCGCTGGAACGAGCGAGCGGCGCGGCGATCTCCAGGGCTTCTCCCGTCGCCGGACTGGTGTCGCCGGCCGAAACCGCTTCCACCTGCAGCGAATCGGTCGGCAGATCGGTCAATTCTGTCTTCGAGAATTCACCAATCGACACTTCATCGACGCGTCCGGCGACGCCGGAGCCGCCTTCGCTGAACAGCGCCAGCAACAGAAACAACGTTGTATGGAAGATCAGCGACACGAGCGTGGACGCCGAATTCTCCAGCCAGCGGCGCGGGCGATTTCGATCGCAATCGAGTTCGGCCGTCGCAGCCGTCGGGCCTGACGCGGTTGGTGCCGAAGGCAGCGTTGCTCGTTTACGCGACATCGATATCCACCTGTTCGATCGCCGCATGTCCGGACTTACGAAACGGTCGGGGTCGCGGCTGCGCCGCTCCTTTGTCGTCGATGGTGCGACATCGCAAGACATATTTGCCCTGCGGTTTGCCGGGGAGAACGATCGCCCAATGTGCCTTGGCCAATCGCATCGGCCAATGTTTCGGTTCCGCGGTGGTGGAGTCAAAGCCGAGTGTCTCGGCGGGAATCGAACCACCGGGCAAGGCGCCGCCCCATTCCCGCGGTGGCGGAAGAATGGTGGCATCACGCCAGTCAGCGCTGTCGAAGTAAAGATCGCCGGCGGGCCATTCGTGGTCGGCCGGATGGACACTGACCTGCACCTTGGCGAGTCCGGAAATCCCGACCTGTGCGTAGCCGGAAATCGCGAGCGGCTCGCCCGCCGTCGCATTCGATGGAATCTGTAACGTCGCGGCAAACGTCTTCAGCGGGCTGTCGATGTCGTTGTTACCGTCGGCATAGGTATCGTTCGCATGGGCAAGGTTGCTGAGCACGACGTGCGTGAGCCATTTCACCGATTTGAAACCGTACGCTTCGGGCACAACGATGCGCACCGGCCCGCCACGCACAACGTCCAGCCATTCGCCATTCAACTTGTAACAGACAATGACCGGTGGCAGGTCGAACGGGTCCTCCAGGACGCGACCGATCGGCAGCGAACTGCGGAACAGCTGCTTGGGGTCGCCGTTATGGAAACCGTAATAGTGCAGCCGCCGCAGATTTTCGCTTGGACGCGTCCGCCAGACCAGTTCCCGCAAGGGGACTCCCTCCCAGATTCCCATCCCGAGTGGGCAACCGATATTCAGACAGGTCATGACCTTGGGGAACCGCACGGCGTGCTGTTTGCCGATTTCCAGCAGTTCGTCGAATCGGATGATTAAAGGTGCCCGGATGCGGGCCGGGTGTTCAGGGTCGGCGACGACTTCGAGCTTCCAGCTGTCGCGGGTCAGCCCGGCAGCTTCCAGCCCGTTGGCATCGAGGGTATGGGGAATCGGTGTTCCTCGAGAAACGTCTCGGAACTGGTCCGGCGCGGTGAAATAGGGTTCAAGTGCACCCGTCAATTCTGCCAACTTCTGTTCGACCGAGTGCGGCGTTGCCTTCGCCATGGCGATTTCGCTCGATGACCCCAGCGCGGAGATCGCCGTCGCGGCGACTCCCGCCTCGAGAAAATACCGGCGCGTCAGCGCGACATGTTGAGAAAAGAAAGGCTTAGCGTCACCCATCGGAAATCCCTCGGCTTGGTTTCCATTCGCTGGGGAATAGCCTACCATAGGGACGCTGAAGTCCCAAGATTCACGCCGTCCAATCGCGGGATTTGCTTCCGCGGGTTCGGTGCGCCGTCGGAACAGGGTGCGCCGTCGGAACAGGGTGCGCCGTCGGTTCAGGGAGTGAAGTTCATCGATGAGTTCCGCCCGCATCGCGCGTCCGGTGACGCTGGAACAACTCGCCCTGCTCAATTCCGAAATCGCGGCGCTGGCGCGGTCGGGATTTCCGTTGCCTGCCGGGCTCAAGGAATTCGGGCGCGACACCGGGGGGCGAGTTGGACAGCTGATGGAAATGATCGGCGGGCGGTTGGAGCAGGGGCAGGCGCTCGACGAGGTCCTGGCGTCTCCGGACTTAGGCGTGCCCGGCGTCTATCTGGCGATGGTGCAGGCGGGGTTGCGTTCGGGGCGGCTGGCGTCCGCGCTCGAAGGGATCGCCTTTGCACTGCGGCAGTCGCTCGAACTGCGCCAGACGCTGTGGACGGCGATGATCTATCCGACCTGCATCGCGCTGCTCTGTTACGCCGGGATGCTCTTCAACGCCAAGTCGACGATACCGGCGATGCTGGAGATGTACCGCAATACTCGGGGTGAGCCGATCTGGGCACTGGAGTTGATCGATCGGTCGCTGGGCCTGATTCAGTTCACGACCGCCGTGGCGCCTCCGCTGATGCTGATATTGCTGATGACGATCTGGTGGCGTGGCGGGATGGCGGCGGACTATGACCGGGTCAGCCGGTCTCGTTGGCCGAGTCCTCGTGGATTGCGCCACGCAGTGCAGATGTCGTCGCTGACGGAACTGCTTGCGTTGCTGATCATGCACGAGGTCCCGTTGCCGGCGGCGATCAGGCTTGCTACCCAATCCAGTAACGACTCGAAACTACGAACCTGGGGCGCGGAATTCGCCACGGCCCTGGCGCAGGGAGGTCAGGTCAAGGCATCGAGCCGCTCGGGAGGGCATGCTCCCGCGCTGCTTCGCTGGTGCCTGCGCTGGTCGAGCGACACGAACCGCTTGACGCGCTCCCTGCGTTCCGTCAGCCAGGTTTACCGCGATCGATCGATCGAGATGGAACGGCGTCTGCATCGAATGCTGCCGCTCGTGACATTGATTGTCTTTGGCGGCTTTACCGTAATCGCCTACGCGGTGTCAGTCTTCCTGCCGTGGGCATGTTTGATGTATTCCTTGGGGCGTCCCTCCTGAAGACCGTCGGTCGCGGCCGGTGTCGTGCAACATGGAACGCAAACCAAATGAACCGAATCCAGCCGACCCGTCGCGGGCGACCGTGAGCGTTGCCGCGCAGGTAGGCGGCGCGATGCAAGCGGAACTGCCCCTCGGCGATGCGCTTTGCGCGCTGGCGGATTGCGCGCAGACCGCTCAGGAGGCGGCTCGACTGCGGGCGGCAGCCGCGGCGATCGAGCAGGGGGCGACCCTCGAGGAGTCACTGTCGCGTTGGAGCGGCTCGGCCCTATTGCGAACGATTGTTGCCCGTGCGAGTCGATCGGGGGAGCGTGGGCTTTTGCTGACCCGGATCATCGAGCAGCGGCAGCGTATCCAGAGTCTACGGCAGCGAGCGCTCGGCGACCTGGCATACCCGTTATTCATTCTGATTGCTGGTATCGTCATCGGGTTTGGCCTTCCGATGCTGATCACATCCGATCTTGAAGCGTTGTTGACCGATTTCGGAATTCAACAGCCGTCGCCCACGAAGTGGTTGATCCGAATCGGCAACCGTGTCTCACCGGGGGTGCTGGTGATCGTCGCGGTTTTCGTGTTTCTGGCGATCGTTTCTCGATTATTGCTGCGGCCTGGATGGCTCGGTTCGGTCCTGTCGGTGTTGCCGCTGATCGGGCCGATCTGGCATTGGACCTCGACCGCGGAAGCGTTGCACTGGCTTAGCGCATTGCTGGCGACGGAATCACGTTTGCCGGAAGCGTTGCGGCTCGTGGCCGATCAGACGTCGTCGCCCGAGGCCAGTCGAAGTTGCCGTCGGCTGGCGGGGGAAATTGAGAACGGGCATTCGCTGAGTCTCGCGATGCAACAGACGGAGGCCTGGCCGCGGTCGATCCTGCCGGTGATCTCCTGGGGCGAACGGGTGGGCGCACTCGAGGACGCCCTTGACTCGGGCGCCGAGTTGCTCGAAAGGCGGGCCGAAGGCCGCGCCGATTGGGTGCGAGCGACCGTGCCCCCGTTCGTGATGCTGTTCGTCGCAACGATGGTAACGATGAGCTTTATCGGCGCACTGCTGCCACTCATTACGTTGATGACGAAGATGATGTGACTTGACCCGACGTTGCGGAGCAAACCGGTTTTGAGTAACGAGATCCAGTTGTTGAACCTGTTGTTGCTGGTGCCGTTGGCGATCAGTTCGCTGATCGCGGTACGACTGCTGTTCGGTGGAGTGGCGGACGAGTCGACCGGTACGATGCGGCGCGTGATGAAGCTGGCGGGATTGATTCTGCTGTCCACGGTCTTTGTGACGGTGCTTGTTGAGCTGTCGTTTGTGTTTGCCCTGCTGATCGGTTTGGCACTTGTCATGACGTTGGTGCGATCCTGGCTGCGGTTGATGCGAACCGATCGCGAAGGATTGCTGTGGGCCCTGGTGATCGCCGCGGAACGCAATCTGCCGTTGCATCAGGCGGCCTGGGCCTTCGCGGCGGAACAACGGTCGATTGTCAGATCGCGTGCCTGGCAGCTTGGCGACATGCTTCGTGGTGGCGCGCCCTTGCCCGTCGCCATCGATTTTGTGCGATTGAGGGTCTCGATCGAAGTATTGATCGCCGCGCGCATGGGAGAACTACTCGGCTGCCTGCCTGGCACGATGCGCGAGGCGCTTGTCACCGACCGACGGCTGAGTGACGCCGCGGCGCCGCTTGTCCGCCATTTCTGCTACCTGGCGTTGATGATGATCGCGGTTGCCATCGCTGGTGTCTTCATGAGTCTCAAGGTCATTCCGGTCCTCAACAGTATTTTAGCGCAGGAGAGTATCGAACCGGAAATTGCGTATCCCCTCCTTTCGGTGACGACGACCTGGGTCGATACGATCGCATTCGAGTTCACTACGTTGCCGGGACCGGTGCAGCTCGGGATCGACTTGCTGCTGGGGATCGGGCTGCTCGGCGGCGCGATGTTGGTCTTCCTGGAGTATTTTGAACTCGTGCCGAGGAATTTGCCTGGGGCGCGTCTACTGCATTTTCCGGCCGATCGGTCGCGCGTATTGCGGGGATTGGCCTGGGCGGTGAGTGCGCAAAGATCGTTGCCAGCCGTGCTGGAGTCGTTGGGGCGTTTGTTCCCACGGGGTAATATTGGTCGTCGGCTGGCCCGCGCGGCGGCCCTTGCGCGTGAAGGTCGCCATTGGGCCGACGCACTGCGAACGGTCGGCTTGCTCGCATCGGCGGAAGTGGCCCTGTTGCAGTCATGCGAGCGGGCTGGAAACCTCGATTGGGGGCTTCGTCAACTGGCGGACCGGAATCTGCAGCGGCATATCCGCCGGCTGCAGCGGGTGCGGGGGTGGCTTGTCCCATTGACGATTGTGGCACTTGGAGTTGTGGTTGGTATGATTCACTTTTGGTTGCTGCACCCTTTAATCCTGATCCTGGAAAGAGTCGCGTGAAGAAGCAGCCCCATCGCGGATCGTTGTTGTTGGAAGCCACCGTCGCTGTGGGACTGGCCGGCGCGGCGCTGCTGTTGCTGGCGACGATGAATGCCGCCGTTCGCGGCAGTCAGCGCGATCTGAACCGTCGTTCCGCGGCGTTACAAGAGGCCACCAATATTCTAGAAAGGGCGCGGGGTCCGGCGGCGTGGACCGCGACGTGGAAAGCGGGCCCGGAAGAAGCCGCGGGCGAGGAGCGGCGGTCGGTCGACAGCCGGCCGCGGAAACAGGTTGTGAACATGGCCGCAGGAGTGCCGCTGATCGACCTGGTGCCGGACGCGCGCGTCGAGATCGTTCTGGACGAGGAATCCGATCCGCCCGGCCTGGAACGTATCCAGGTAACGGTTTACGGCTGCGGCAAGCAGGGCGACGAACAGATTCTGGCCGAACTCACAGGCTGGCGTCGCAAAGATCGCAAGGAGCTGCCATGAGCCGGTGGAGTCGAACCATCTTCCCCGCCCGAACTGCTCGGCGGTCCGGTTATACCCTGGCGGAAATGGTCGCGGTGATGTTCCTGTTTTCAATGATGCTGCCGATCGCCGTCGGTGTGATTCAGAAATCCTGGCGCGTGCAAACGGAATCGCATCAAGCGTATTATTTCGCGAATATCGAACAGCGATTGGCCGACCGTTTTCGTGTCGACGTTCATGCGTCCGAACAGGTCGAATTCGGTGAAACGGGCATCGCGCTGATGATGCCGGACGGCGCGAAGATCCGCTACATGTTGTCCGGCGACCGAATTGAACGCCGTGTGGAAGGCGCCGACCGCCCGCTCCATCGCGAGACATTTCCGTTGGGGGTGCGACGTCGCGCTTCGTTCGAGGAGTGCGGCCAGGACGCGATCGTCCGCATTCGTCTGCAGATCGCGGATTTCGTCGCGCCCGACGTCATTCAACTGCGTGTCGAAGCAGTGTTGGGCCTCATTACGCGAGGAGGCGATCGATGATCGGCGGAACGGCTTGCATTGCGCATCTTCCTGGCCAAATGCTTCGCGACGTTGCGGCCCGATCGGGCCGCCGCCGCGCGCAACGCCGCGGCGTGATTCTGGCCGCTTTACTGGTGGTGCTGCTGGTCGTCTCTCTGCTCTTCGCGATGCTGGTTCCGGAATTGAGCCGGGCCCGGCGACAGGCGAGAGTCTGGCAGTGGCAACAGCAATCGCGGTTGCTGGCGGAAGCGGCGATCGAGCGTGCCAGGCGGCGGCTGGAACTCGATTCCAACTATGCCGGTGAGACCTGGCGAGTTCCTGCCGGCTGTTTCTCCGATCCGTCCGCCTTGGCTCCCGGATCAAGCGATGGCGCAGAGGTTCAGATCGAACTCGCTGCCGTGCAAGGTCAGCCGCAAGAAGTCTCGATTGCCGTCAAAGCGAGATTTCCATTCGACCCGCTCCGAGGTGTGACCACCGATCTGGCGGCCGTATTTCCGCGGAATCGTGAGGTGCTCCGCCGATGACCACGCGCCGTGCCCCCGGATTTCGCAAGTGGGTTGCTCCGCGGCCGGGATTCACGTTCCTGGAACTCCTGATCGTAGCCGCCGCGATCGGTATCCTGATTGCCTTTCTGCTGCCGGCGGTTGGCGCCTGCAGGGAGGCGGCGCGGCGAGCGGCCTGCCTCCGCAATCTGGGGCAGATTATGGTGGCGATACAGAACTACGAGTTTCTTCAGGCGCGTTTTCCGTCAGGAACGGTCCATTCTCAGGGACCGATCGCCCAACTTCCGGTCGGCTATCACCATAACTGGTTGTCCGCGATTCTACCGTACTACGATCGCCAGGAGCTGCAACTGGATATCGACTATTCGCAGGGTGTTTATCAGCCGGCAAACGATCTGGCGCGCGGCGTCGATCTGCGGAGCTTGATTTGCCCGTCGTCCGGGGTGCCGCAAATGACAATCGCGGCCGGTGTGCGGGTTGGTGTTTCGACTTACGCGGCGTGTCACAACGACGCCGAAGCGCCAATCGACGTCGACAACAATGGAGTGTTCTTCCTCAACAGTCAGATCCGGACCGCCGACATCACCGACGGACTCAGCAATACGATCTTCATCGGCGAACGTCTGGAAGACGCGCTGGAGCTCGGCTGGATGTCGGGGACGCGTTCGACGCTTCGCAACGTCGGGACTTTCCTCTCCGGAGCATCGGCTGGCGCCCGGCGGAGCGGCCCCCGGTTGCTCTGGGTGATCGCCGCTGACGATGACCCGTTTGCGGCGTTAAAGGAGCACGAATTGAATGAACAGGACCTGGCCGCCCAATTGCAGCGTCTGCAACCCCGCGGCCTGTTGCGGCAGACCGGCGTCGATCTGCACGAAGTGGGCCAGTTCGCCGCGAACCATCCGGGCGGTTCGATGTTTGGTTTTGGCGACGGGAGTGTACGATTTGCACGCGGATCGGGAAATTCCGAAGCAATGGCCAGGCTGGCCAACAGAGCTGATGGAGGAATGTTGCACGATGAGTAAAAAAAGTGGCGATCTGTATTTCCGGGGTAAGACTAAGGTTGATTGCGGTGGCACGGCGCATGGCAAGCGACAACGACCGAAAGCGTTTACGCTCGTCGAATTGCTGGTCGTGATTGCGGTGATCGGAATCCTGGTCGCGATGTTGTTGCCGGCGGTTCAATCGTCGCGCGAGTCTGCCCGGCGTGTGCAGTGCCTCAGTAACCTGACGCAACTGGTGCTGGCCGTTGGCAACTACGAAATGAGCCACCGTTACTACCCGGCCGGAACGATCAATGACAAAGGGCCGATCCAGAACCTGCCGTTTGGCTACCACCACAGCTGGCTGGGGCAGACTCTGCCTTACATCGAACAAGGAAACACTTACCGTGCCATCGACTTCCAGGTCGGCGCATACCACGTCAAGAACGCCCCGCCACGGTCGGTTCGCATGCGGATCCTGGGTTGTCCGTCGATGCCGTTTTCCGCGAACACCAAAGTGGCCGGCGCCAACATCTTCGTGTCCAACTACGCGGCGTGCCACCACGACGCCGAGGGGCCGCTCGATACGAACAATCATGGTGTGTTCTTTCTCAATAGCCGCGTGCGTTATGACGACGTCAGTGATGGTATTTCCCATACTATTTTTCTGGGTGAGAAGGTCCACGACGGACTCGATCTGGGGTGGATGTCGGGCACGCGGGCCACATTGAGAAATGCCGGAGCCGGCATCAACAAGACCGGCTTCCTGCCAAACGGCCGAATGCAGCCGGCGATCTTGCCCGGCGCGTCGGACCCGTTCGGCGATCTGCGCGAAGGAGGTATGACCGAAGACCAGATCCAGGAAATGATCGCCCGGTTGGAATCCGTAACTGCGGACAGCGGAGCCACCGGCGTGGGCGATTCCAGCAATACAGGCACCGTCCGCCCACCCCGCAAGGGCATCGACGTGCTGGAGATCGGTGGATTCGGATCGGCACACCATGGCGGTGCCTTACTGGCGTTCGGCGACGGAAGCGTACGATTCACCTCGTCCAGTATCGCCCAGGCGGTTTTGGCGCAGCTCGCACACCGCGCGGACGGCCAGCTGTTAAGTGATCCCTGGTAGGAGCGGCGCGGAGCGCTGACGCGCGCATGAGTGACGACGAAAAACGGGCCAACGACGGTCCTCCAGAATCTTCCTGCGAAACCCGGTACGCTCCGCCCGCGTTTTTCCGCCGGGCCTCCTGGCTGCGCATCATCGGCGTCTCCCTGTTGGGATTGGCGACGCTGTTGACTCTGTCGGGTACCGTATTGATCGCGCGCAGCCCGCAGTTAGCCGATTCCTTGGGAACACCGCTCCGTCAGATCGGCCTGCTGATGATGCTGGTCGCGCTGGTCCTGTTGATGGTCGACTTCCGTTTGCGAATCGCAGCGCAACGAATCCAGGCGATCTTCGAGCGAAAAGATCGGGATGCGCCGAGGCCCGAACCTCGGGGCGCTCCGCAGCTCCCTCCGGGCCGAGAGGCGGCTGCCGCGCCGTCGTGGCCTTCGCGCAGTTCGCGAGCCGAGGAGCCCGTCGCGCCGCCGGAAGTGCAAAGCGCTGGCCGGGCCGTGGCGTCCGCAACCGGTCAGGGATCAAGTGCGCCCGGATCGCTGCCAACCCAAGAATGGCTGAAACGCCCCGCCCCGCGCCGTGGATTCCCTCTGCTGGCCCTGTTTGTCTTGACGGCAATCTGCGCCGTGTTGATCGGGCTGGTGAGGCCCGCACTGCAATTCGCGGCCGAAGACGCTGCGTCGCTGAAGAAAACCCTGGCAGCCGCTGGACTGGGTATGATCGCCCTGGGGATCCTGGGAGCAATTATCGGCGCGTTCGATGAACGCCGCGCAACAGGCGTCCTACTGGGTATCTTAACCGGAAGCGCCTTGGGAATTCTTGTCGGCCCCATCGCCATCGTGCCTGCCGACCGCCTTCCGTCGCTGATCGGTGCCTCGATCGGCGGCTCCGTCGTGATCCTCATTCTGGCCGCGCTCGCCCGGTTCGGTGCCCGTTCCTCGAAGTCGAATCCGTAGGATTACGGTGCGAGCACAGGCTCGGGGTACCGAACCCGTGGCACACATTGCGGGCTACGCCATACGTTGGCGTTCGGATTCGACGCTGCTGCCGTCGGGCGTGGCCGGGTTGTTGACGTCGAACCATTCCTTTTCAAACCGCACGTAGCCGGCTTCGCCTTGGTGGCAACGCTTCAGAGCAACATTGGAGGTCAAGGCGATCACGGCGTCGCCAAGTGCGATCGCGGGGTGGCAGTGCAACTCTTTTTTGGGCGCGTTGTTGCGAATGCACCATGCCCAGTGCTCGATTTCCTCCGTGTAGCCGCGGCTGACCGGTCCGGTATCGGCCGCTTTGGCGACCGCGGCCGCCGGGCTGCCGCTGGCCTGTGTATCGAGGACCGATGCGCCCTTTTCGGATTTCACGCTGACGCGTGACGAGGTATCCGAGTTCTTGAAGAGCAGAACTTCCTGTTCCCGTTCCAGGATCATCGTGCCTTTGGTCCCCATCACGACTTCGCCGTATCCGCCGTAGCCGTTGCCCATGATCGACGAGTAGGTAACGACGACCCGTTTGTTGGGGTCTTCCTCGAAGGATGGAACGCCGTTACCGGGCTCGGGGGTATTGGTCATTTCATCGCGATAGCCGAGGTCGAAACTGTAGTCGTATTTCTGGCCGGGAAATTCGAAGATGCAGTAGACGTGGTCTTCGGCATGTCGGTCGAGCGGGAAAATATGGCGGCCGCCGACGGCGTGCACGGTGAGCGGGTGGACCTTTTCACCGTCACCGCGCAAGGCGCTGACGAAAATGCTGGCGGCATCGAGTTGGTGGCTTCCGAGTTCCGCCATCAGCCCGCCACCGGTGCGCTCCCAAAGCCGCCAACGGCACAATTCCTCCAGTGCCGATCGCTTATCACTCCCCAGCTGAAAACTCTGGTAACCGTAGTCTTCGGGCTTGATCGCCTTGTCGGCATCCCATGCGGCCCATTGCGCAATCCTGCGTTCCAGTTGACGATAGCGCGACGAATCCTTTTCCTTTTCGAGTGCCTTCTTCATTTCATTGAGCCGGTCCAGGATCTTGTCGATCTTGACGTGGGACAGTTGGTCCTCACCCTTCTTCTGAATCCAGCCCATTTCGCCACCCGGCAGTGGTTGTTGCCAGCTATCGCCGCCCGGCAGGTTGTCGCGATGCCATTGTGCTCGGATATGGTGGATCTGGCCGAGCAGCCCCTGCTTGATCAACCACTTGGCGTTGTCGTACAGCACGCTGTAGTGACGCTGGTGGCCGATCGCCAGGAACAGATCTTTTTCCTCGGCCACCTGCGCCATCACCTTGCACTGGGCGATGTTATGGGCCATCAGCTTTTCGCAGAGGACATGCTTGCCTTTGCGCATCGCCTCGACGGCGACTTTCGCGTGCAAGTGCAGCGGCAAGGCGATGATCACCGCTTCGACGTCCTTATCGTTGAGCAGGTCGTGGTAGTCCTGGTCGTAGACTTTGACCTTCTTGCGAGCCTCGTCTTCACCGGCCCACTTGTACTTGCTGATCAGGCCGGGGCGTGCGCCGAGGGCGACGTCGGATGCCCAGTCGCCGTGAAACGCCCGGTGGATGTTGTAGGGGCGAATGTCGGCGATCGCCACCACCTGGACGAAATCGGGATTTACCGCGCCGATCAGCACCTGACCTTCATCGCCGGTGCCGATGACGCCGACGCGCAGCGGATCGCCGATCTTTTGATATTGATAGTACATGCCTCCCAGACCGGCACCGGTGACGGCGCCGGCCGCCGCGATCTCTTTCATGAAATTACGACGCGTCACGCCGATCGCTTCATAGTAATTGTCCTTACCGATCGCACGTTGTTCGGGAGTGAGATTCATGTTGATCCTTCCTGTCGAGGCGGACAGCATTTGCAGCGGAGGGCACGGATGACGACATCCAGGCCGGCGAACTGCCCGGCGCCGAGGGCGGCCAGACAAATCAACGCAACCATTTCAATCGCCTGATAATAGGACGGCGCGGCGCCCGCCGAGCCGGGAAACTGCGAAAGCACAACGGTTGCCAGAAAACCGGCTCCGGCCAGTGCGGCCAACCGTGTGAACAGGCCGACAACCAATAAAGCGCCGACCGTCAAATCGAAGTAGGGGATTACCTTGTCGATCGCTTCGGAATCGAGCCAGCGTCGGCCCGGCTTCCCGCCACGCAGTTCGCCCCGCGAACGCTGCTGGGGAGTAGCCAAGCCGTTGATCTCGCGCTCAAAATCCCGCTGCAAGCGGTCAATCTCCGCCAGCCAGGGGCCGCGGTCGGCCTTTACTTTGGATTCCAGCTTGTCGGCCTGACCTTTGAGGGACGCGACCTCGCGGTACTCGCGCCGCTTCGGGTCGGCCTGGTTCTGATCGCGACGCTCAACCCACCATAGGTATTCGGAAATCGCCGCCCCGTTCGCATCCAGGTAGGTTCCCAATTGCTCGATCCGGCGATCGATGATCTTCTGGGACTGATCGATCTGATCGGCATCGAATTGGTAATGGTTTTTTGCCCGGTCGCGAAACGACTCCCAGGCGATGCGCGTGGCCTGGGGATCGAACCGGGCAGTTCCATCGGCGTCCCAGACTAACCGCGCATACGTGGAAGCGAACGGGCCTTTGGCGGCGCCGAAAAAATTCGCGGAGAACGGCTTGGGGTCCTGAAGTTTTCCGGTACCTTCCTTGAAGAAATGCCAGCCAATGACGACCCGTAATGCCAGCACCGCGACTACCGAGAGCGTTCCCAGACGATAGGGAGAGTTGGACAGGGGAGGGCTCCTTTTGCAAGGCAAGGCAGGGGGGACCGACCGTTGGCTTTGCCAGCCAGAAAACCGCCTACGAACGAAACGAATCCAGCAACTATTCTCGTATTATTGTCAAAGGTCAGCCGATCGGCAACCGCCGACCAATGCACGGAACCAACACGCAAACAAAAAAAGCCCACGTCAGCGGCCAGGATGCCGCCACGTGGGCCTTGGTTTCGATACCAATCGGAGCGCGCGCTTCCAACTATTTCTTCGGAGCGACCTTCGTCGCTGGTTTGGTTTCCTTCGGGGCTGGCTTGGTTTCCTTCTTGGCTGGCTTTTCCTCCGCATCGTCCTTGGACTCGGCATCGTCCTTTTCCTCGTCGGCGAACGCACGCTCAATGATCAACGGGATCTGCTTGCCCATTTGCGAGTTCGGCGCGGCCTTGGCGGCGGCCAACAGGGCTTCCTTGGCTTTCGGCTTGCTGATGCCGTAAAGTACCTGCCCTTTGAAGAACAGCGCCTCCTGCAGCGATTCTCCCGTCGGTGCTTTCTCGTGGATCAGCTCGTCGATTTTTTCGACGATCTTGTTGAGGTCTCCGTTGGGCGGTGTCTGCTGCAATTCGCGGAGCGACGCCTTGAACTCGGATGACCGGATTAAACCTTCGTACTTTTCCTTCAGTCCCAGGCCGTTGTCGGCATCAAGAGCGACAATCTGATCAACAACGTCACGATACGTCGCGACAACCAAATCGCCTTCGAACGATTCCACCGCTTCGTTAAGCAGTTTTGCCTTGTCGGCGCCTGTCGCATTTTCCGCCTTGGCGAATTGCTCGTCGCGCTTTGTTCGCAGTTCCACTTTCTCCAGCATGTCGTCGACGTATTCGTCGGCTTCCGCTCCCGAGTAGCCTACGGACTTCGAAAATGGCCGGCCCTTGGCGTCGACCAATACGATCGTCGGGACGCCGGTAATCTTGTATTCCGCGGCGAGTTGCTTGTACTGTTCCTGCTCTTCCGCCGACTGCTTCGACTTGTCGCGTGGGCTGTCCAGCTTCAGCAGGACATACTTCTCGGGCATCTTGTCGCGGAAGACATCCTTGCTGAGCACCTTCTCGTTCAGTGCGATGCAGGGCGGACACCAGTCGGAACCGGTGAACTCCATCAAAATGTCTTTGCCTTCCTTGGCCGCCTGTTCCTTGGCGGCCTTGAAGTCGACGAGCCACAGGTCGTCGGCAAACGAAGACGAAATCAAAAGGCCGGCTGCAATTGCAGCAACCGCGGAGCGAAACAGCTGTGTACTCATGAAAAACCTTTGAAGTAAAAATCCGGTCCCCGGCCTGGACGCTACGAGGCCCGGCCAACAGGTCCCCAAATCGTAACAGGTTGACGCAGGCGGGGCAAACGGCCAGGACAGTTTGCCCGACCGGAAAATCGTGAGGAATCGACCGTGGGTCCTTTCCCCGGTCGTATTCGAGCGGACCTCGCCTCAGGTAGTCCGAAACGCCACGCCCGACCTACTTCGATCGCGACCCCGGAACCTGCCATCCTTCCTGCAGTTCACGCTCCCATTCGTCCATCAGGGGCCAGTCGATCGCACAGGTGCCGAAATCGGGCATGTGCAAGTACTTTTCCAGGCGTTGCATCGTCTGGTCGAGCAGCTGGTTGTCTTTTCGGAAGATCGGCCCGTGGCTCGGAAGAAACCATTTCGCGTCGCATTCCCGGATGCGCCGCAGCGACTGGAGGAAATCGGGAATGTTGCTGCCGTGGTGGGCGTCGATCACACCCACGCCGCCGTCGCGATAGATATTGTCGCCGCTGAACAGCAGGTCGCCGAGCCGGAACGAGAGCTGACTATCGGTATGGCCCGGGGTCAACCAGACATCCAGTTGAAGGTCACCCACCTGAATGCGGTCCCCTTCGTTCAGCGACTGATCGACTTTGACAGGCGGCATTTCCAGCCGGATATTTTGGGCAGGTATCTCGGCGAACGTATGGATTCGGTCGCCACTTTCCAAAGGACCGATTGCCCGCGGATGTGCCGCGACGGGAGCCCGAATCAGTTGTTTGATCTTGGACAGGCCCTGGATATGATCGACGTCGGCATGGGTTGCGATGATCAGCTTGCACTGCGACAGCGGAAAGTCCATACCGCGAATCATTTCGACGATCTCGTCCACCGCGTCGGTGTACCCGATGTCGATCAGAATCCATTCGTTGCGGCTAAAGACCAGATAGACGTTGCAGCCTAACACATGGCCGGCCTGTACATTCATCTCGATGACGTTTGGAAAGACAGTTCGGCGAATCAGCATGGACGATCCTTGCGGTCCCGAGGAAATGCGACTGCAGCGATTTTAGACCAGTACCGCGATCAGGTGAATGGTATGGGGCCCAGCGAATCGAGGATCCCTTCGCGAAAACTGGGAAAACGGAGCTGGATTCCAAGTTCGGTCCGCATGCGAGTCGCGGAGATTCGTTTGTCCGACCGGGCCCGTTCCGCTCGCGAACTGTCGGTCGCAGGACTGTGGGAGACGAACTGGGGGGCCGGAGCCCGCAGAGCCGCCGCGACAAACCGGTAATAATCGGGGCGGAGGACCGGCGTCCCGTCCGCAACGTTCCAGGTCCGAGGAGCCGTTTGGCACGCCAGGGCGGCCAAAGCCGCTTCGGCTCCGTCCACGACATGAATCAAATTGAGATATCCCTCGCCGACAGGGAGGGGGCTTCCTTCCCGCAGTTCCTTCAAATAGGGAATGCGGCCGGGGCCGTAAATCCCGGCAAGCCGCAGGCAATTCGAGCGGCCCGCAACGGTCGAATCGGCGATGAACTTCTCCGCCGCCAGGCAGGCCTCGCCGCCCGCGCGAATCGGTTGACATTCCGACTCTTCGTCGACCCATTCGCCGGTGGATTGGCCATACACTCCCGTCGAGCTGATATAGACGAATCGTCGTATCGAATCGGGCAGTCGCAAAAGGACGTTGGCCAAACCTTGCTGGTAAACCTGGTGAATCGAATGGCCGGCGCGGCGATCGAAGCCAACCGCGTACAGGACCCGCTCGACTTCAGGAAGCTGGTCGAGAGTCTCCGGTCGCATGACGTCCGCCAGCACCGGTTTCAGACCGACCCGAGCGAACTCGTCGGCATGCGCCTGGCTGCGAGTGAGCGCCCAAACCGGTCCGACCGTTTCCAGGTGCCGCATCGCCACTCTTTTGCCGAGATAGCCACAACCGACGACGAGCAGTCGTGTACCGGCCGCATCGGCCCGCGGAGGTTTCTCGACCTCACTTTTCATTGGTTCTTGCAACCGACTACTCCCTTGATGCGCTATCCCGTACCAGGTTGGTTGCGGGGCCCGATGACGGCACCGAAACCGGTACTATCCGTCGGTAATCGTTGGCGAAAGGTGCTAGCGGGCCGTACTGCTCTTGAGTCGCACGGCGGATTGCGGTACAAGCCCGCAACTGGTCGGCTATTGTATCGTCTGTTCCTGAGGATGCGAGATTCCGTCATGAAGCTGCGTGCCCTCGTTCTCGGGAGTTGGCTGGTTTGGTGGGGTGCCTGGGGGCATTCGCCGGCTTTCGCGGAACCGTCCAGGGGCGAGGAGACAGGCCGATTTCCGTATGACGCCTACGTCGTTACCACACAGGCATTGATCCGCAGCGGTCCCGGCGAGGATTACTATGTTACCAGCCGGCTACCTCAAGGGACCAAGGTCAAGGTTTACAAGGAGGCGGCCGGCGGCTGGCTGGCTATCGAACCACCGCCCGACAGTTTCTGCTGGGTTTCGGGGGAACGGTTGTGGCGCACGTCCCATGCCGACATCGGGGAGGTCGTCGGAACCGGTGCGGTCGCCTGGATAGGCAGCGTGGTCGAAGAGATCAGCGAGCATCGCTGGCAAGTAGAACTGAATCCAGGCGAGCAACTGACACTCCTTGGCGAGAAGCTGGTGGCGCGCATCGACGGACCTGGAGATTCACTCTGGTATCGGGTTGCACCGCCTTCCGGGGAGTTTCGTTGGGTGCGCGACATCGAAGTTCTCCGGCGAAAAACGACGGCGGCCGAAACGTCGCCCGATCGACCGCCTCGCGGCGACGATGCGACCGGGCTGCGCGATCCACTGGTGCGGCGTTCCGCCTGGACCGGTGACGAACGCCGGGAAAATGAAAAGGCTCCGTCCGACTTGCGAGCGGGGCGTCGTAATCCACCTTCGCCGGCTGCATCATCCGCAGCACCCGACGGTGGTCCGCGAGTCGCATCGTTAGCGCCGCGCGAACCCGATCGGTTCCGAGATTTGGATGGGCCGCCGCGAACGGGCCCACCCCATTCGTCGTCCGCGACGCGCGATGAGATCGTGCGCGTGGAGGCCGAGATGGCGTTGATGGTAGCCAAACCGCCCGGCAATTGGGATTTCACCGTTTTGCGTGAACGCCTGCAGAAAGCGATCGACCAGGGGGCAACGCCATTGGATCGAGGTCGCGCACGCCTGGTCATGGAGCGGCTCGAGGCGTTCGAGAACCTGCGCAAACGCCAGGTCCAACTGGATCGCGGGATTGTCGAACGGTCCGGTGCCGCAAGCGAACGGCCTGGCTCCGCGAGCGAACGGTCCCCGCCTCAAGCGACGGGAACGGTTCCCGCGTCGGAGCATAGCCCGAAGTTAGAGAAAATGAATTTCGCGGCCACGGGCAGGCTTGTGCCCGCGCACAGCCAGGATCCCAAGGCGCCAAAATTCGCGTTAGTCGACGCGTCGGGTAAGGCTGCCTACCTGATTGTCCCCTCGCCGGGAGTGAACCTGCGTCGGTACGAAAAGCTGCAAGTAGGCATTCGCGGCAAGCGCGGCGCTGACTATCGACCACGCCGGGATCCCGAGAACCTGCTTCCCGTTCTGGTGGCGGACAACGTCATCAACCTGGAACGCCGATGACGGCAGCAAGGCACGCGCAAGGGTGAAATGCATGAAGTGGATCGGATTCGCGGCCTTGGCAATGGCGATCGGAGTCGGGCTTGCGTTCTGGTTCGCGGCCGCTTGGAGTCCGCGAGAACGATTGGCGCGGCGATGGGAGGCAGAAATCTCGCGCGTTCCGCCCGCCGAACTGCTGCCGAGGATGCGCGAACTGCTAAAACTGGATTCGACGCGCTGGCGGGGGCTGGTGCGTTCGCTTGGCAGTCCGCGTCCGGCCGAATCGGCGGCCGCGCGCACCGTGCTGCGGGAACAAGTGACACAGTGGAAGCTGCTCTCCCATGCCGAGTCGTCTCGTCGCGTCACGGAATTGGCCGAGCTGCTCGCCGAGGTCTATGACCAGGCGGACGAACGCAATCGGGAGTTTGTTGCCGAAATGGCCGGTCGAATCCTCGACTGGCCGGTCAAACAGTCTCCGTTGGCGACCGCGAAAATGCTGCGTTCCTGCGAGGAGATCCTGCGACAAGCGAGCCTGCAACGCAAGTTGAAATGGGCCGGCACGCCACGCAGGCTCCGCGGCAGGGAGCCGTTGAGTGACCCCGCCAATGCTGCGGATTCCGATTCCACCGAGCAACTCCTCGATCCCCCCGCGGACACCGGTCCCCCGAGTCTCGATTCGAATCAGCTCCCTGAGGTACCGCTGACCATGGCGTCGCCGATCGACAGGCGGCCTGCGTCCTCCCGAGTTCCGCGGCTGGCTGCGACTTCCGGCAACCGGAATAGCGCATCAATCAGTGAATCGCCAGACAACCTGCCCGATCGATCCCCGGACGACATGGGAAACCAGGACGATGCTGCACAACCGGCGATTTCCGAGTTGCCGACGCGCGCGCTGATGGACTACGTTCGCCATGCCGACCTGATGGCGTCGTCCGAGGCGATTCGCGAGTTGCGCCAGCGCGGATTCCTTGAACGCGAATTTGAACTGACGCTTAAGCTCACCGACCCCGATCCGACCGTTCGCCGGCGTCTTGTTGAACGGCTGCCCGACATTCCCGACTTCGATCCGGCACCCTGGCTGATCTGGCTGAGCATGGACAGTTCCCCGTCGGTCCGGCAGGCGGCCACCGCGCTCATGGCCACCAGCGCCGACCCTCGGCTGGGCAACCGATTGCGCGCCATGGAACTCGAAGACGACGACGCGTACGTGGTGCGTACGGCGCGCCAGGCGCGTTGATCGAAATCCGGCCGCTGGGGACAGGCCGATCGCGAAGCCTGCTCAGGGCTGGTACCAGTGCCTCCGTACAATGGACTTCCAAGAGGGTTGCGAGACGTCTGTTGCGACGGACTGGTAGTCCGTCGTTCCCCAAGTCGAACAGTTGACAGAGCACTAGACAAGGATTCCGCCGGAATCCCAGGTGTCTTGACACCGACCCTGCCAACGGGCCCTTCGGACTGACCGAGGTTATGTCACACAATTCGCCACGCCGCCTTGTGCTGGCTTGGAAAAAAGAGGGATTCAATGAACGCACATCGATCGATCGTAATCGTTCACTTCCGCCGCCGCATTGTTGCCGCGGCCATTGCCGCCATCGCAATTGCTGGATCGCTGCGTTCCCTCTGGGCGGAGGATAATTTCACGCGGCAGGAAGATGTCATCTATGGCCGGAAATTCGGAACCGCGCTGACACTGGATGTCTTCAAGCCCAAAGAAAAGTCGAAGGAACGGGGGCTGATTTTCGTAGTCAGCGGCGGATGGTTCTCCGCCCACGAGGCGATCAATCGGGGATTTGTCACCCCATTTCTCGATCGGGGGTATACCGTCTTTGCCGTCGTGCACGGCAGCCAACCGAAATTCACCATCATCGAGATTCTGGACGACATGCATCGTTCCGTCCGATTCATTCGATCGCACGCCGCCGACTACCGAGTCGACCCGGAGAAGCTAGGCATCTATGGTGGCTCCGCCGGCGGACACCTTTCGTGCATGCAAGGTGTTGCCGGCAGCATCGGCAACCCGGATGCCAAGGACCCTGTCGATCGGCTTTCAAGCCGCGTGCAGGCGGTAGCCTGTTTCTTTCCACCCACCGACTTTCTGAACTATGGCGAGTCGGGCGAAGTGGCACTGGGACGGGGTGTGTTGAAGAACTTTCGGGCCCCTTTTGACTTCCATGAGCACGATCCGTCGAACAACGTCTTTGTCGCGATTACCGACGAACAACGCCTGTTGGAGATTGGCAAACGGATCTCGCCGGTCTACCATGCGTCGAAAGACGACCCCCCAACCCTGATCGTTCATGGTGACGCCGACAAATTGGTTCCAATCCAGCAGGCGGAACTGCTGATCACAGCGCTGCAGAACGAATCGGTGCCGGCAAAACTCGTCACCAAGCCGGGCGCCGCCCATGGTTGGGCTGGCATGGACAAGGATCTGTTGCTGCTGGCTGATTGGTTTGACGAGCACCTGCAATAGTCGCACGGTGCACCGTTATTGTCAGGTGGGAAGAGGACCTGCCCGCCGAACGACCAAGGGTCGGGGAAGATGAGACCGGATCCGTCGGCCGGCCCTACGCTGGTGGTGGGCCTCGGAGCTGACGGCGCTGGCTCCGCGCATCGACTTTGGCGTCGTTGCTCAACAGTTCATCGTCGAACGGTTCACTGACGACGGATCCATCGGTACTGACCTTGTTCAGTAACTCAATGCGCCTTTCGGCCTGCTCCAGCCCGGCATGGCAGCGCCGCAAGTGGACGATCCCTTTTTCGTAGCTCGCGAGTGACTCGCTGAGTCCCAATTGACCATCCTCGAGCCGGTGGACGATCTCCTCCAGTTCCCGCAGCAGTTGCTCAAAGGGGATTTCTTCGCTGGAGTTTGCCTGGTCTGTCATGATGGGTCGGTCTCCCGGTTTGACTCTTTGCTGACGACTTGAGAAGTGATCCAGCCCTGGTCGAGCCGCGTTACGATCGATTCACCGGCGTTAATTTCGTCGGCGTTCTTGAGCATCGTCGTTCGATCGGATCGCAGGGTGACCGAGTAGCCGCGACGCAGAGTGGCCAGTGGGCTGAGGGCATGCAGGCGGGCGCCAAGCTGACTCCACGATTCGCGCGAGGCGCGCAGGCAGCGATCGATCGCTCGTCGAGCCCGCTGCTGGTACTCGTCGAGCAACTGCGTCCGGTCATCGACCAGAGCGTACGGGCGGCGAAAGCTGCGGGAGTTCGCGATGGCTCCGAGCCGCAAGCGAACTTCGTTCAGTCGGCGCGTTACCGCGGCCGCCAGCCGGCGTCGAAAGGCCACGAGTTGCTCGTTGACTTCATCCCGGGAAGGAACCACGCGTTCGGCCGCTTCGGTGGGAGTCAGCGCACGGACATCGGCCACCAGATCGCACAGAGTGACATCGATTTCATGTCCCACGGCCGAGACGATCGGGATCGGCGACGCATGGATCGCTCGGACGACACGCTCGTCGTTGAAGCAAGCCAGGTCGTCAATGCTGCCTCCGCCGCGGGCGACGACGATGACATCCAGTGCGGGACGAACCGACTGGGCGGACGCCAGCGCCTTGACGATGTCGTCGACCGCGCCGTCGCCTTGGACCCGAGTAGGGCAGATCAGGATATGCAGGCCCTGCCAGCGGCGGCGGGCAACCTCCAGGAAGTCGCGAACCGCAGCGCCGGTCGGACTGGTCACCAGGCCGATCCGCCGGGGAAAAAGCGGCAGCGGACGTTTGCGCGCCGGATCGAACAGCCCCTCCCGAGACAGCCTCGCATGCAATTGACGCAGCGCCAGCCGTTGGACACCTTCGCCGACAGGCTCCATCGTACGCAGAACCAGTTGGTAGTTCCCGCGCGGAGCATAGACGTTCATGTCTCCTTGGCAGATGACCTGCAACCCGTCTTTGGGCTGGAAGCGAAGCCGGCTGGCGGTCGAGCGCCAGATGACGCAGCGGATTTGTGCGGAGGGGTCTTTGAGCGTGAAGTAGATGTGTCCGGATGCTGGCCGCGAGAAATCGGCAATTTCGCCGGTCACCCAGACGCCCTGGAATAACTCCTCGAGCTGCAGCTTGACCATTTCCGAAAGCTGCGAGACCGTCAGGGCGCGCTGTTCGGGGGCACGCTGTTCGGAGACCACCATGTCCAGCCTCTTGGATTCCGTCGCTCACGGCGCATTCGGAAACATCCGCGCGCCGCCACTATCAAGAGTCTACCGGGTGGCCGCAGCCATTTTCAGGGGGGATGTCGCGGGCAATCCTAATTGCGTGCCGTCGTTGCGCCGGGCGGCACGGGGGCAGGGGGGGCGTCGTGATAAACGCCCGGATCGTCGATCCCGTCGCCGTCCCAGTCGCCTACGACCGGTCGGTCGCCGGCGCCGCCAAGTTGAAAGACTTTGTCATGGGCATCCAGTTCGCGATTGTGGTTGGAATCGATGTACCACGTACCGGCGCGAAACACGCCGATTTCGTCAATTCCATCGCCGTCGAAGTCCCCCACGACCGGCAGGTCGCCGGCCTGACCGAAACTGGCGGCATATTCCTGCCCGCGATTGCGGCCATCGCCGTTATAGTCGAGCATCCAATATCCGTCGCAGAACGTCCCAATCGAATCGATGCCGTCACCGTCCCAGTCCCCGGCAATCGGCAAATCCTGGCTTCTGCCGTAACGGAAAACATGATCGATCAGGTCGGCCCGAGGACGACCATTCCTGGTCAGCTTCAATAATCGGTGACCGTCCGTCGCTTCGTCGATGTTGGGCGGCACGTTCTTTGGTTTGTCTTTGGGACGATTCGTCAGATCCGGCAGTCCCGGTTCGGCGGCAATGGCGCGCCGGTCCCCCTGCCATTCCGGACCGTAGATGCCGATGTCGTCTTTGCCGTCTCCGTCCCAGTCCCCAACGACGGGCAGATCCTGGCGATCACCGAGCCGGGCCCACAGGTCGCCATCGTCCCATTCGCCGTTGCCATTCAGATCGATAAACCACTCGCCGCGGAAATAGACGCCAACCTCGCATAGTCCATCCCCGTTGAAGTCGCCGGCGATCGGAATGGCGCCGGGCATTCCCAAGCGGATTTTTCGCCCTTCGGCGTCCTCGGCATTCCGGCGAGTGAGCTGATCCGAAGTGGTGATGACCCATTCGCCGGCATCCAACCGATGCGTGGACCACGGTTCGTTGGCCAGAACGAACGCAGTCCTGGTCCATTCCACCTCGGCCGATTGCGGCAGCGTCAGGCCGCGCGGCACGCCGGCATCGATCACACTGAGGTGCCATGTCATTCCGGGATGAGCACCGTAGATCGGCACCGCTTCTGGTGTCACGATCAGCCACGGTGGCGGCAAAGCGCGAGTGGTCGCGAGGGAAAGACGGGGCGTTTCCGGCGGCAAGGCAGGCGGCGGAGGGATGGTCTCGGGAGGAGGTGGCAATCGAGTAACGCGCACTTCGCTGAAGTCGTTGAATTCCGACGACTGCCCGGTTCTCAGCGGGATTCGCACAATGGCGTCGTTGCGGGGCTGCACCGCCAACGTCTGCAGCACAAACTGCGGTACCACTTGACCCGGATTAAACGCGATCCCGCTGGTCGAACCCGGCGTATCGATCCCGTCGACAAATCCCTCGGGATGGACTTCGAACACCGCGTAACTCGCCCGTCCGCGCAATCCGCGGAACTCGTAACGCCCTTGCGCGTCGGTCGTGGTGCGGATCGGCCCGGACGGATAGAGTCCCGGCAGAGCCTGCTCGCCGAGAATCGGTCGGCCGTCGATCCCGTTGCGCAGTTCGAGAACGACTCCGGCGATCGGCCGGTCGTCGACGGTCCGTTTGCCGTCGCGAATCGCCGACAGATCGGTCGGCAGGGTGCCGTTGAGCGTTTCGATGTCGGGCCCGTCCTGGAAGACGGTTCCCGAAAGCCGCGAGGGTGGAACTTCACAGAAGTTGTAGTCGACCAGATTCTGGCCGGCGCCGATCGTGATGGCGGAGATCAGGTCGTCGACCGACGAATCACCGCCGGCTTTTCCCGCCGTCTGCCCCCCATGGAAGAAACCGTTCGGCTGCGTCTCCCGTACCGAATACTCGCCGGGCGCCAGGCCCTCAAACCGATATCGACCCAGTTCGTCGGTGCGCGTCGTCGCGATGACCATGCCCGCAGCATCGACCAATTCGACCTTTGTTCCCGCGATGGGGGACTCGCCGGCGTCCTTTTCGCAGTCTTGATCCAGATCAAGGTGGACAAATCCCTCGATACTGCCAGGCCGCAGTTCGCCGAAGTTGTATTCGATCCCGACATCGCCACCGGCGAGAATCACCGACTCTATGCTGTCTCCCGGGTTGACGGCCTGGCCTACGGCGATGCCTCGAATCGTTCCCGCCGTGTCTTTTCCGTCCAACAGCCCGGCCGGTTGCACCGTCTCCACGATGCGATAAGTGCCGGGCGAGATTCCCTCGAATTTGTAGAACCCCTGGGCATCGGTGACGACGGTGATGTTGGCCTGGGGTTCCAGCGTTTGCAGTGGTTCCAGGCGGATTGGAGTTCCCGCGATCAGCGCTTCGCCCGACTGCCGCAATCCGTTATCGTTCGTGTCGTGATACACGTAGCCACTCACGCTGACCGGCAACAGCCGCTGGGACAGCGGCAGCGCGGCACCGGTGGAACGGTCCCGCAGTCCGAGATAATTATCGAACGGAAGTCCTTCCGGATTGGCTTCGCTCCGTAAGAGTCCGGTCCCCAGGAACAGCCGATCGTAGACGTTTCGAAATTCAGCGGTTCCGTTGGCGTCGTAAAAATGGGGCGCCTTGAACGTCGCCGTCATCGTGGATGACTGGAACTCCACACCCGATGCAATCGGGTCGACTCCCTCGTTCATCAAACCCAGATCCGTGACCGCCGGATCGAATTGTTGAATCTCGTCGACATCGACGGTGAACACGAGCTTGTCGCCTGCGTGAAAGCCCTCGAAGTCGAGGATCAGCCGCATGCCACCATCTTCCAGCGTCGCGTTGACCTTGCTGATTCCGACCTGGGAGACGATCTGAAATGGCACCGCTTCGTCGGTGCCTAACCCCGCATGGGAGGTGTCGAAAATCAGGTCGCCGACGCTGTATCCTCGGGCATCGTGATCGGTATCGATGACAATCCGGCTGAGTTCGGTCTGCGGAGCGCCGCCTTCGAACTTGATTTCGAACGTATCGCCGCGCAGATCGTGCCCCGAATCGTCCTCGATGTAGGTCGCACCGATCACGACGGGGGTGATCGCCAGTAACCGGCGTTGCTCCATCGCCTCGAATCGGCACCTTCTTTTGCGGGCCGTTTCGGGTTTCCGCGTTCCTTCAAGACCCGGCGGCAGACTCCGCGCTCCACGCCAATTGAATAGCCTGCTGAACCAACCCACGTCGGACCTCCCTGCTTATCGTTCGCAGTTCATCCCTGGACTGCGCTGGAAACTGCCCCGTCTCCCTATTTCGAAATTCGATCGGTACGGAACGCGTCACTCGGTTCACGCTGATCGTCGCGGGCCAGCGCGTCGGAGATCGTCCAGATCCGGACCGTCGTATCATAACTCCCCGACACGAGCAGCTTCCCGCGGCAGTCGAGTGTCGCGACGCTGCCGGTATGCCCTCGCAACTGGCCGATTTCCGATCGTGACTGAAGGTCCCAGAGTCGTATCTGATTGTCGCTGCAACCGGTTGCCAATTCCCGAGGACCAAAAAACACCAGTGACATGATCTTCGCGGAACAGCCACTGATGTGAAAATCGTCGGCGTCCCGAGTGGACTGGACGTGGATGCAGCGGTCCTCGCCGGACGAGACAAGAAAACGCCCGTCCGGTGAATAGGCCAGCCCGCGGATGCGCCGCTGATGGGGATTGAAGTCCCTGGCGATCGACCAGTCGGCCAGATTCCAGACGCGATAACAACCGTCGCGACCTCCAGCGGCGATCTGCTGATCGTCAGGGGAGAAATCGAGCGTCCGCATGTCGGCGCTGGGGCATTCCAGTTCCCGGATCAAATCGCGTGTTACCGCGTCGTAGATCCGCAGGTGATTTTGAAATCCAATAACGGCAATCAATCCGCCATCATGGCTCCAGCGCAATGCGGTGACGGGATGATCCTGCGAATCCAATTCGGCGAGCGGTACCGCCGAAGGAACGTCCCAGAAAATGACGCGATGATCCGACCCGGCGCTGGCCAGGATCTGATGGTTGGGCGAAAAGACCAGCGAATGAACCCAGTCGGTATGCCCGCGCAATGCATGCACGATTCGTTCCTGGGCGATATCCCAGACATAGACCAGGTGATCGTCGCCCGCGGTGGCGAGCAGCCGTTCACCGGGGTGAATCGCGACCGAGGTGATAACCGGTGGCTTGTGCCCCGCCTGGTCACTCGGTACCTGGATTGCCACGCTCGGCCACCTCGAGGGCATCCCGTCTGCATGGACGATCCGTCCCAACAGCGGCGCGCATCCCAGCATTGCGCTATGCTGGAATGCGGATTTCAGAAATGTGCGTCGACCGATCGCCATGGTTCGTTTCCGACTTGTCGCCAACGTGCGAGATCGCCATTGCCCCGCAGTGGGCGCGTTGTTGTCTGCCACCGTCTTGTATCGGTACAGCGAGTAGAATCGCCACAGACAATCCGAGCTTCGACGGGGAGGTTTCGGGAAGTTCCGCGGATTGCAACGGTCCGGCGGTCTGGAGAGCAGGGGCTATTTAGCTGTGGAGAGCAGAACGACGCGCTTGTCTTCGGCGATATGAGTGACGGTCAGATTGATCTGCAGCGATTCGCAAAGTGTCAACAGCGACTCGACTTGCTGGAACTGGCCGATCGCCTTCAGACCGACTTTTTTATGTTCCTCCGCCCTCAGGTAATTGTTCCGCAGCGTCTCGTCCGCGGGTGCTGCTTCGCTCAACTGCTTGGTATTTAACGTCGCCAATTCAAGCTCCTGGCTGAATCGGGGCATCAACTTGCGCCGTTCCGCCAGTAACTTGGGCGTGATTTTGACTTTGTCGGCATCGACAGCCAGTTTCAAGTAGGGCGTACCGGTAAGGGCCAGGTTCTTGCGCAATGCGAACTCGAATCGAATCGCGACGATCGGCTCGTTGTCCTTATCGACGAATGCCATCATCGTCGCCGGCCTGTCCAATCCGAATTCTCCTTCGATCTCGAACCGGTGCGGCGGAGGAGATCCAGCGAATTTCAATTCCAGTCGCAACGTGTCGGAACGAGGCACGTGGGGAATTTCCCACTGGCCTTTCATTCCCTTCGCGAAATCGGCAAGCGAAAGTGGCTCGGCCTGCACCGCCTGGCGGAGAGCCAGATCGCGCGACTTTGGGCCCGCGGCAATCGTCAAAACGCAATTGGCGAGATACGGCGACATCGGTTCCCGGGTCGCACCGGCGGACCATTGAAATTGGACCTGCGAATCCCGTATCTGAATCCGCGCAACTTCTGTTCCCGCGGCGACCGAGCCCTCTTTGAATACTACCTGCCATTCTCGTTCGCCAAGTTCCTTGAGAGTAAAGTCGGTTTTGGTCTTGGTGGTGGCTGTGGCGCCGCCGTGCAAGTGAATGATGCAAAAGGCCCGACGATCAAGGCTCAACTTTCCAATGACCATTGGCAGCATCGCATCCGGGTTAGGCTTGTTTGCCACAGTGAGGGCCGGCAAGGTCACAGCAACCGGAAAGTCCGCGAAAGGATCGGCGGGGGCAGCAGCGGGTGGATTTGCGGGTGGAGTCGTAGGTGGATTTGCGGGTGGATTTGCGGGTGGAGTCGCGGGTTGCGACGGAGCGGTCTCGCCTGGCCCATTCGCGGGCGGTTTACCAGCCGACTCGACCGGAACATCTGCCGGGGGCGTGGCAGGGGCATCGGCCGGACGATTCTCTGAAGAGGGTGTGGAGTCCTGTCCTGGCGGAGGCGGTGCGGCCGGTTCGTCGGAACCATTTTTGGGCTTCAAATCGGTGGGTTGCGGTACCGTGTTGCCCGATTCGTTCGCCCCGGGAACAGCCGTATCGCCTCCTGCTGTGTTCGCCGTGGCGTCGCTGCGTGGACCAGTTTGCGCGATCTTAGAAGGATGGGAAATGGCGGAGGACTTCGGGGCCCGTTTCAAGATCCAAGGGACGATGATCGCCAGTAGCAACACGGCGAGCAACAGGCCACCTGCGATGATCGCGTAACTCTTTCGCGACGGACGCGATGTTCCGCATTTTGGTTCCGAAACCCCCGAGTTGGCCGAGGGCGGCGTCTTTTTTCGTCGCTTGCCGGAGTGGATCTTGATGGCGATTTCGTCCGAAGGCCCTGTCGCGGCCGGGTCTCTCGCGGCGGAGATCGCCGGAACGATCAGGGGCAGGTCGCTCCTCGACTTGACGACGGGCTGGCTCGCACTGGAATCGACGCGCACCACGGCTTCCATTTCCGTGGAACTGAACGGATCGACCGGGGCCAACGGATTGTCCAGACCGTCGGTTTTGTCGCTGGCTGACGATGCGCTCGGGCTGGCTTCGTCGGCAGGCACGATCTGTTTTCCTAGCCATTCATCCAGAATAAGTTCGACATCCGCGGCGGAACCGGTGCGATCGAGCGGGGATTCGGCGGCAAGCGACCGAATCAATTCGACGATTATGCCCGGAACATCCGAGCGCTGACTGCTGATGTCCGGCACCGTTTGGTTGCGAAGGGGAACAGCGCCGGCCAAGGCCGCATAGAGCAGGCGTCCCAAAGCAAAAAGATCGGCACGGGCATCGGCAACCGTCGTGGGGGTTCGCAACTCGGGGGCCTGAAAGAAGACCGCCGGATCGTCCTCCGCCAGCTTGGGGTTTTCACGACCTGCCACTTCGACGAGGCGCGCGACTCCCAGATTGAGAATCTTGACATTGCCGTGGAGGTCAAGCATCACATTGGCTGGCTTTAACTCCAGATGATAAATCCCTCGGCTATGGGCGTATGCCAGCCCGCTGGCAATCTGCCGCGCCAATTCGATGGCGGCCGTCAAACGCATCGCGTGCGTCTCCGCCAGTTTCGTCTTAAGACTGGTGCCGGCGGCCAGCTCCATGACCAGGAAGTACCGGTCAAAGTCGGCGTCATAATCAACGTCGTAGATATGGACAATGTTGCGATGGTCGATCGAGGAGATAATCCGTGCCGTCGCCAGCAACTTTTCCGTCGATTCGGGCGCGTCCTTGGTTTTCTTGGGGAACAGTTTCAGCGCCACGCGACGCGCCATCTGGATATGTTCGGCAAGATAGACGCGCCCCAGCGGTCCGCTGCCCAGTTCATCCATCAACCGGTATTTGCCGACGCGGAGCATGCTGAAACCACCGAGCATCTGCCGCGCCTGCCATGTCGTCAGCAGGCCTTCTTTGACGATCGCACGGGCGGCCGAAGTCGAGTCGGTAGCACCCTGACAGATGACGCGCGCTCGAGCCAGCTGCGGGGTCGGCAGAATCGAACTTTTTTCGATCAGTCGAGCTAAGGCGTCGGCCGACTGGACTGCGACCAGTTTACCCATTCATCAACTCCCTCCCGGGCGACGCAATCAGCGCCTCTGTAGATTCTCCATCTTCCCATGGTTTTTCGCAAGTTATTTTGATTGGATGCGCCGCGAAACCCACGCTGCGACAAGGTGCGTAGCGTGGGGGAACTGCCCCGACCACTACATCGTGCCCCGCGGCCCCTGGGGACATGAGTTCGACGAGGGAAGTTTGGAGAAAATGTACCTGGAGTTCGGAAAGTACTAGTTCTGCGACCTGTGTCGAACCGATAGGTTCTGTCGAGGGAGTTTAGCACCTTTTCCGGTATTGCTGTACGTGTGGGTTATCCGCAGAGAGAATACCAATGAAAATGCACTGGGCGTGGAATTTTGTCGTTACGATGCTTGGTTGCTTGGCAGGCGGCCCAAGTCTATTCGGGCAGATGCCCGGTTCCCCCTATCCCGGTCAGCCGATGGCAATGCCCGGCTACGGGCCACCTCCGGCGGCGTACGGCAACCCCTACGGCGCCGCGCCCGCGGGTTACATGGGCGAGGACGGAGCGATGATGGCCGAGGGTATGGAGGAGTACGGCGAATACGCCGACGGCGCGGGGATGTACTGCTCCCCCGGCCGGAGCCTGCTCGACTTCATACTCCCAGACCCCGAAGGGGGGCTTTGCTCGCCCCGCTGGTTCGACTTCGCGGTCGATGCGGTGCGGTTACGCCGCGATGAGGTTGCCCGCCGACAATTTGACTTCACGCACGACGGCCAAGGGGCCGGCGGTGTTTCGGTTCTGAACAGCGATCATCTCGATTTCGAGGACGAGTACGGCTTTCGCGCCTTGGCCAGCTTCCAGTGGGGACCGGGTGGAGTGATCGAACTGGGATACCTGGGAACCTTCAATTTCAACACCGCTGCGCAGGTCAATGGCACCAACAACCTGTTTTCGGTCTTCAGCAACTTCGGTAATAACCCCGCTGTGCTCTTCGATCAAGTCGATCGGGCAGCGTTCCACGACATTCAATACTCATCGCAGTTCAACAGTTTTGAAATCTCCTACCGTCGCCGCCGCCAAGGTGCAGACTGCCGTCTGCAATATTCCTGGCTGGCGGGAATCCGCTATTTCGAATTGAACGAGGACTTTGTCCATAACACGCGGCGCATCAACGGCCTGGACTTCGATTACCTGAACTATCGCGTGCATACCGGCAACGCCTTGACGGGCTTCCAGATCGGCGGCGACGCCTGGCTCACCTTGTTCCCCGGCTTGCGGGTGGGTGGTGAACTGAAGGCGGGTATTTACGGCAACAATGCGCGAGCGAACACGCATCTCGCCGCTGGATCGGCCGGCAATACGATCTTTGACGCCAACGAATCGGTGCTCTCCAGCGAAGCGGCTCTGGTCGCGGAGTCCAGCCTGAACCTGCTCTACAAACTGAACCATAACTGGACCTTCCGAGCAGGGTACAACTTCCTGTTCGTCGATGGCGTGGCCCTTGGCATCGAGAACTTCAATCCGGAACCGCCGCAGTTCAGCGGGGCACCTGGATTCGTCGTCCGCCGAAATCCGTTCATCAATACCGGCGGCAACGTCTTCTATCACGGGGCGTCGCTGGGCCTGGAATATATGTGGTAATACGGGCAGCGGATCAAGCGGGACATTGGGAACGTACTTCGAGGCGGATCGCGGTAACGCGATCCGCCCTTTTTTTGCGCCTCGGCAGGCATGAGATGCGCGTTGCTGCTTGCCCTGAGCCCCAGTCGCAATTATGATTCGTGCCATTGTGCTTTTATGGAGTGCCGATTTCCGGACGACCATCGGAACGACGCAACCTTCGTGATGTTGGCGCGAGGAGGACGTCGTCCTGCCGCCGACTTGAGGCGAGGCAATGGAAGACGGGAACCCCGTCCGAGGACATTGATCTATGCGATCCAAACTGTTTCTGCTGCCGGCCGGAATCGCGGTCTGCTTGACTACTGCCGCCGTTCTGGGGGCACCGAATGAAGTCAAGGTCAGCGAGCTGGCGCCCGGGGTGTTCTTCCGCAAAGCGCAGCTGGAGCCCAAATTTACCGGCTGTAACCAGGGCTGGGTCGTATTCCGCGACTATGTGCTGGTTATTGATGCGAATTTTCCCGGCCAGGCGGAAGAGGTGATCAAGGTCATCCGCCAGCACACCGACAAGCCGATCCGCTTTGTGTTCGACACGCATTATCATGGTGACCACGCCGACGGCAATCAGCAGTATGAGCAGATTGGTGCGACCGTCGTCGCGCAGGAGCGAAGCCAGCCGCTCTTCCAGACCAAAGGGGCTGAAGGATTCGCGCGATCGAAACAGGAAGCGGGAACGAAAGACGAATATGGGGCGCTGAAATACGCGATGCCATCGTTGTACTTCAGCCACAAGCTGGTCTTTGACGACGGCGAGCAACGCGTCGAATTGCTGTTTCTGGGCCATGCACATACCGCCGGCGACGCAGTCGCCTGGCTGCCGCGGCATCGGATCCTGTTCACGGGGGACGCCTGCGTCAATGGCGCGTTCAACTATACCGGCGACAGTAATACCGAAAGCTGGATATCGGTGCTCGGCGCAATGGAAGATCTTGATCCCCGGCACGTCGCGCCCGGACATGGCGAGTTAGCCGGTAAGGAACTTCTGGCAATGCAGAAGCGATACTTCGTCGAGCTTCGTCAGTCGATCCGGGCCGCGACCGAGGCGGGCAAGACACTGGACCAGGTCAAGCAGTCGCACGACCTGCCGTTTTACAAGGAATGGACCGGAGTCGAGGCCCGCACGCGCGTCGAGAATATTGAGCATGTGTTTTCGGAACTCACCAAGAACAAGAAATCGCTCGGTGAATCGAAGCGGTTTCGCCGCTGGCAGAGTCTGCCGGTGGGCGACGGTTATGCCGCCGTCGCTGCCTGGGAACGGCTCGGCCAAATCGACGAGGATGCGCGCTGGTCGAGTTTGGCGGGGCTTTACCTGCGTTGCGATTCGGTAATGCGAAAACAGTTGCGAGAATATTTCTCGGACCGGGCGGATGACCTTCGGCAGATGCCGCTGTATGTGTGTCGCGTGGCCGCCCAGCTGCGGACGGCGGACGATGTCGACGGATTGCGGCGTGCCTTGGCGATCGCGGCGATCGAGGGAGGTCGCTCCGACAGCGCGCAGGGCGCCGCCGCACAAATCTCGCTCACCCTGCTGCGGCATGGCGCGGCGCGGGCCGGGATCGATTCCGATGCATTGTTTCGGCAGATTCAGGAACCCGAGTTTCTGACTCCGGAGAGCCAGTTGCTGTTTGAAAATGTCCGCACGATGGAGACGGCGAAGACGATTGCCGTCGTACGTGATTCGGGGCCCGCGGAATGGGTGGCCGAATTCCGGCCGCGAACTGGACAAGAATAGCCAGAGCCAGTGGCGGCTTTGCCCACTTCGATCCCAGGAGCCATCCGATGTCCGGTTCGAATTCCAACAACCCCTATGCAGGCGGCGGCGCCGCCGATGACAGTCCGGCGTCCCCCACAGGACCGACCGGCAACGATGATCGAGCGTTTTTCGGTCATCCCTCCGGTTTGTTGACGCTGTTTTTCGCCGAGATGTGGGAACGATTCAGCTATTACGGCATGCGCGCGATTCTGATTCTGTTCATGACCAAGGCTACCGCCGAGGGTGGCCTGGGTTTCGACAACGCGCAAAAAGGCGTCGTCTATGCGCTCTATACCTCGATGGTCTACTTCGCCGGGCTGGCCGGAGGCTGGTTGGCCGATAATGTGATGGGGCAGCGACGCGCGGTGTTCTGGGGCGGTGTCGTGATCATGCTGGGACACATCAGTCTGGCGTTCCATGGACTGCCGTTCTTCTTCGCCGGATTGGGACTGATCATTGTGGGAACCGGACTGCTGAAGCCGAACATCAGCACCATTGTCGGTCAACTTTATGGTCCCACTGACGTTCGGCGCGATTCCGGATTCGCGATCTACTACATGGGAATCAATATTGGTTCGTTCGTAGGTCAGACCGTGTGCGGATTCTTCGCCCAGCATCCCTGGTTCAAGAAGAATGTGTTGAACCCGATGGGAATCGCCGATTCCGCCAGTTGGCACTGGGGGTTTGCCGCCGCGGCCGTGGGGATGTTGCTGGGACTGATTGTGTTCGCATGGAAAGGCCGTTTGATGGGTGAGGCGGGCTTGCGGCCGAACCCCCCGGCGAATGCCGCGGAGGCGCAACGGCGGCAGCGCATACTCCGGCTGTTGATCGGTGGTACGGTGGGAGCGGTCGCGCTGGGGGGCATCGTTTACGCGATGGGCATTCCCGTCAACGCAGGCTGGATCAATATCGGTTTCGGCCTGCTGTTACTCGGGTTAACGCTGATCAGTTTCGGCCGGATCATGCTCTCGCCGGAATTCTCGCCCGAGGAACGACGGCGATTGACCGTCGTCTGCATTCTGTTCGTGGCTAGCGTCGTCTTCTGGGGGGCCTTCGAACAGGCCGGCGGCGCGCTGAATCTCTTCGCAGAAAACAAATCGGCGGACACAATCCTCGGATTCGCTTTTCCTTCCAGCTGGTATCAAAACATCAACCCGTTCGGAATCATGGTCCTGTCCCCGTTTTTTGCCATGATGTGGATGCGGCTGGGGAACCGGGCACCATCCAGTCCCGCGAAATTCGCGATGGCCCTGATCCTGGTCGGTGGTGGATTCGTCGTGGCCGCAATCGGGTCCGGCCTCTTCGATCGATCCCAGGTCCGCATCAGCCCGATCTGGCTGACGGTCGTCTATCTGCTGCACACCGTGGGTGAATTGTGCCTTAGCCCGATCGGTTTGAGCATGGTGACGAAGCTGTCACCCCAGCGGGCGGTGAGTCAGGTGATGTCGATCTGGTTTCTGGCGAACGCGGACGCAAATTTTCTCGCCGGGCAAACGGTGATTTTGAACGAGTATTTCTCCGACACGCAGATTTTCTGGGCGATCGCCGGGATGACACTGCTGGCGGGAGCGATCCTGGCGGCGATGGTCAAGCCGATCCGTGCGATGATGGGCGGCGTCCATTGAACCGGATGGCGCGGGCGGTCGAGGTGTTTCGCGGAGCGCGCCGATGATCGACCCGTCGCCCCTTTTCGCCCTGCACGAAGTGACGCTGGAAAGATCGGGACGGCCCATTCTTTCCCGGATTACCTGGAGCGTCGCGCTAGGGGACTACTGGGCGTTACTTGGTCGCAATGGCAGCGGCAAGTCGACCCTGTTGCAACTGGCAATCGGCCGGCTCTGGCCGACATCCGGCGCCGTCGAGCGTCATGGCCGCGAACGGATTGATCTGCCGTCATTCTGGCGCCGCATCGGCTGGATTACGGATGATTTCGCGTCCTGGATTCCGCCGACGGAACGCAGCCTCGAAACGGTACTCTCCGGTCGTTTCGCCCAGTTCGGTCTGAAGCAGTTTCACGACGATTCGCCGACACCGTCCGATTGGGAGCGGGCCGAAGCGGCGCTGGTCGCCGTCGGTTGCGGAGAACTGCGCGATCGGCCGTTCGGCGTCCTGTCGCACGGGGAACGCCGCAAGGTGCTTGTGGCGCGTGCCCGCGTCGCCGAGGCGCTCTGCCTGGTGCTGGATGAGCCTTGCGATGGGATGGATCCCGGCGCGCGAGAGCAATTCCTACGGTGGCTGGGTGAGTACCTGCGAGGTCCCTGTCATCCCGCGCGCGCGGCCGTGATCCTGGTTACACACCACATTGAAGAAATCCTCCCGGAATTCACGCGCACGTTGATTCTTCGTGACGGACGGATCATGGCATGCGGCCCGACAGAAGAATTGCTCGCGCCGGAAACGATCGAACAGCTGTACGGCGTGCGGTTAAAGCGGCTGGAACGCCACGCTGGACGCGTCTGGCCAATCTGGGATTGACGAAGCGTCAGCGGGCCATCGTGATTCGGGAAAACAATCGCAACGTGTTCTGAACCGACCGGAGACCCAGTTCGTCGGGCTGCATGCCCAGTTCCTCGGCCACGACCGCCGCCGTATGGACAAGCAGCGCCGGCTCGTTCGGACGCTGTTTCCGCAGCGGGTGCGGAGAGAGGTAAGGCGAATCGGTTTCCAGGAGAATTCGGTCCGGTGGGATTCTGGCCGCAATTCGGCGAAGCTCCGTGGACTTGGGATACGTGACCATTCCGGCGAAGCTGATCTCCATTCCCAGATCGAGGCATTCCAGAGCGGTATCCAGCGTGCCGGTGAACGAGTGCATCACGCCGCGGAGTGGTCCGAGTTTGCGCGCGGCGCGAAGCATCTCCAGAACATCGGCGTCACAATCGCGCATGTGGACGATGAACGGCAGGTCGAGCGTTCGAGCCAGTTCGATGTGCCGTTGAAAGTAGTCCTGCTGCGTTGCGAAGTCCGCATGCTGCCAGTAGCGGTCGAGGCCCGTTTCGCCGATACCGACGACGCGCGGTCGACTGGCCATCGCCACGATACGTTCCCAATCGCCCGCCAAAGCCTCCGCGGTGTAATTCGGCTGAATTCCGGCGGCGGCGAACACCAGCGGCTGCTGCGCGGCGATCGCAAGACAACGCTCGCTGGTGGCGGCCGTTGTTCCAATGCAGATGATCGCCCGAATCCCCGCCGCCGCGGCTCGCGAGACCACCGCGTCGCGTTCGGCGTCGAAGACCGTGTCGTCGAGGTGGGCGTGGGAGTCGATCAACTCCATGCGTGGGAAGCCTACCCCGTGGACGAAGAATCGGCCGGAGTTCCGCCGCGGATGATTTCGTCCAGGGCGTCGATATGGGCCAGTGCCGAACCACGAATCTCCTGGGCCAGAGCCAGGGCGCGCGGAGCGTCTGCCAACTGGGCGATAAAGTCGTCGATCTCCCGCAGATCGCGCTCCTGAAACTCAAGGGTCTTGCGCACCAGAAAATCGAGCGAGAGATCGTTGTAGCAGGTGAAGACGAGAGGAAAACCGCCCGTCTCGACACGCTCTCCTGACTCGCTGATCAATTCGGCCAGAAGATCGACGGTGGCAAGATGATCGGCCGCCATCTCCCGGATCACTTTCAAGGTGTCGGATTGTCCCGGTCGCCCCCAGGGCGTGGTATCGGCTAAATAGACCGGCAGCGAACGGCAATGCATGGCCACTAATCGGTTCAGGAGATCAACGGCGTTCGGTGATAAGCTGGTGGCGGACGGCATGAAATCCAGTTTTCCTTTAGTCGAATCGGTGCGGGTCCTACAGCAGGGAAATCGCGCCCTTGGCACACCAGTTGGCCAGAAGATCGAAGCACAAGATCCAGCCCAGCGTCGGCAGTGTGATCAGGCAAACATAGGCGCCTCGCAGAAGTCCAATCGGCTGCAGCGGCCGCTGATCACGCGGCTCGAGATTCCAGGTCATCACCTTCACGACGCGCAGGTAGTAAAAGAGGCTGATGACCGTATTCAGACCTCCCGCAACCAACAGCCAGACCAGGTAGTTCGCCGGGAGTTGAGCCTGTCCCGTGACATTGTAGGCGCCGGACAGTGCGGAAAACACGGCGAATTTCCCGAAAAAACCGGCCAGTGGCGGCAGTCCGACCAGGCTGAACAGAATGATCACAAAGCAGATCGTAACGATCGGGCTGCGGCGGATCAGCCCCGCGTAGTCGGCGATCTCCTCACTGCGCATCGCGTTTCGCAGGAACGCGATGATCGCAAATGCCCCCAGGTTCATCGCCAGATAGACGCCAAGATAGACGCCTAACGCGGCCGCACCCTGGCGCGCGACCTCATGCCCGTTCGGACCCGCCCCGGCAGCCGCCAGGATGGCCGGCACGGCCATCATCATGTAACCGGCATGCGCGATGGTCGAGTAGGCAAAGAGCCGCTTGATATTCGTTTGTCCGAAAGCCGCCAGATTTCCGAACGTACAAGTGATAATTGCCAGGAATGCAATCAACTTGGCGATGAAACCGCGCACCGGAGACAGTACTCGCCGGGCGGAAGCTTCATGAAACTCGGCGTTCGCCGCCGGATTCGCCGGAGCGATATTCGGAGACGCGTCGTCCGCGACGGAGTAAAGGCTGGTTGCCAACGCGCCTTCCGGCACCGTTGCTGCCGGCACCGTTGATGCGGCCACGGAAAACATCGTCGGCACCGTGGTGCCGAACCCCAACGCCACTCGAACCAGCAGCGCCAAGGCGGCGGTTTTTGAAGCAACGCTCAGGAATGCGTTGACCTCGGCTGTGGCGCCTTCAAACACGTCGGGACACCAGAAATGAAACGGTACGGCGGACAGTTTGAAGGCCAGCCCGACCGCCAGCATCATTCCGCCCAGCGCCAGCACCATCGTCTCTTCCGGGCCCATGGTCGGCAATTTCTCGACCAGGTTCTGGGCGAGTGTCGGCAGGTGCACGGCATTCAATAATCCGGAAATCAGGCTGATACCATATAGCATGACGCCGGCGGTGCCGGCACCATAAATCGAATACTTCAGGGCCGCCTCGCTGCTCTGGCGACGGCCCTTCAGCAGCCCGGCGAGTGCATACGAGGGAACGCTGGCCATCTCCACGGACATGAAGACCATCAGCAAATGGTTAGCGGTGCACATCAACATCATCCCCAGCGTGGCCCCAAGCACCAGAGTATGAATATCCGGCCCATCGTCTTTGTCGGGGATCCCCGACAACCAGGTGAAAATGACGAACAGCACCACGAAAACCAGCAACAACGTGCGCATCAGCACGCCAAACCCGTCGTGGACCAGCATTCCGGAGAAGAGTTCAATACGGGCCACGTCGGACCCCATTTCCCAGGGTCGAACGGCAAATAGAGCGGCAAGCGAACCGGCAAGCACCAGAAAACTGGAATCGAGCCATCGCAGAGGCCGGACCATGCGAACCAGCAGATTGATCACGATCGTTCCGCAAATGATCAACTCGGCCGCAAAGTGAGGTAAACTCACGTCGCGCGTCTGCACGATCATCTGGCTGATACTGTCATGCACGTTCACGTTCGAGGGTTCCTCAAGGTCGCTTATTGGCCAACTGGGCGGATAATTCCTGATCGCTCGCGTTCGCCTCGATGGCACTTACCTGCAGACGGCGATCTTCCTGGGCCCACGTCGCGCGGGTGCTGTTGATGGTCCAGGCGCGCAAGTCGCCTACATGCTTTTCGACGCTCTTCTCCATATAGCCCAGCAGCGTATGACGCGGAAAGACGCCGCAGATGATCGCCAGCGCGAAGATGATGATTCCGATCGTGTTTTCGCGGGTGTTGCTCGGGCTCAGATGATCCTCGTGCGGGCCGCGATATTCGGCGCCAAGGTAAACGCGCTGGATGGCCCAAAGAATATAGCCGGCGGTGAGGATCACCACCGCGGCGGAAATCACCGCCATCGTGATGCTGTAGGCCCAGACCGAAAATACGACGAATGCCTCGCCGATGAAACCGCACAGTCCGGGCAGCCCCAGACCGGCGAAGAAGATTCCGATCGACAGCGCCGTATAGACCGGCATTCGACCGAACAATCCGCCAAACTCGTCGAGGTTCCTGTGGTGCACACGGTCGTAAACAACGCCGACCATAAAGAACATGCCGGTGGAACTTATGCCGTGGGCGATCATCTGAAACATGGCGCCCTGGATTCCCATGTTCCAGAAAGTCGTGTCAAAATTCATCTCCGCGGTTGCGGACCAGACTCCTAAGCCGAGCACAACGTAACCCATGTGGCTGACCGAACTGTAGGCCACCATGCGTTTGAAGTCTTTTTGCGCCAACGCGGCGAACGCGCCATAGACCATGCTGACCACGCCGACGCCGCAGATCACCGCCGCCAGTTCGTATCCTCCAGCCGGACAGATCGGGTAGCAAATGCGGATGATGCCGTAACCACCCATCTTCAACAGGACGCCCGCCAGGATCATCGATATCGGGGTCGGGGCTTCCACGTGGGCGTCCGGCAGCCAGGTATGGACCGGCACCGATGGCACCTTGATGGCAAAACCGATAAACAACAGCACAAACGCCCACCACTGCAGGCCGTGGCCGAGGATCAATCGATCGGAACCATCCTCGTTCACGCCAAACGTATCGAACTGCGAGGTATGCTGCCCGATCTGCTGCAGCGCGAGAATGCTGAAGGTGTGGACCGGCGTGATGGTTTCCGCGGCGGCGAGAATCTTGCGCCGTTCCTCGAGCGACTTGTCTTTGAGGCTCTCGGCCAGCGCCTCGCGCTTCGCCATACCGGACTCGATCCGCGCCCGCAGCTGTTTGTCCGGAATCACCGACTGCCCCACCGCGCTGTTCAGGAAGCCGCGAAGTCGCGGATCGGTCAAATCGCTGTAGAAATAGAGCATCAGGATCGCGACCAGCATCGCCACGCTTCCCGCCAGCGTATACAGGAAGAACTTGATCGCCGCATACTCCCGTCTGGGCCCGCCCCAGATTCCGATCAGGAAGTACATCGGCAACAGCATCACTTCCCAGAAGACATAAAACAGGAAGAAGTCCTGAGCCAGAAACACTCCCAGCATGCCGCTCAGCAGCAACAGGAACAACACACAATAGCCTTTGACATACTTGGTGATCGACCAACTGGCGCCCATCGCCAGCACGCTCACCACCGCCGTCAACAGGACCAGGGGCAGGCTGATGCCGTCTACCCCCATCGAATAAAAGATCTCAAACGTTGGAATCCAACCCAAAGTGAAGATGCCCTGCATCTCACCGACGTTGGAATTAAAACCGACGACGCCGTTCGGCATCAGGAACAGGAACAAGGTGCAAACCAGGGTGAACAACGTCGTCGCCAACGTGACGTAGCGGTAAAAATTGTCGTTGCGGGTGGTGACGACCGACAACAACAGCGCTACCAGCGATGGAGCGAACACCAGAATTGAGTACCAAATCGCGTTCGTTAACATGGCAAACGGTTCTCTTTTTCAATCGACGCTAGCGGGCCAGCGTGGAACTCCAGAAGAAACTGATCAGGATGAAGAGCGCCAAAGCTCCCACCACGATGAACATCACATACTGTCGCAGCTTTCCGGTCTGGACCTGACGCAGCGCCAGCCCGACGGAATGGGTCCAATGGGCGGTCAAGTTGGCGGCGCCGTCGATGATCGTGCGATCGGCCAGCTTGTCCCAGAAGACCGAGGCCGACTTGGCAGCCGCCGCAATCGCGTGCAACAACCCGTCAATCCAGTTGCGGTCGATGCCCGACGCGACCCTTGCGACGACGTGCGTCGGCCGCACAAACAAGCCGTCATAAAGTTCGTCGAACCACCACTTGTTGATCAACAGCCGATAAACCGGCGCGAACTGACGGCGAACATCGTCGGCATTCAGGTAGCGCCGCGAATAGATTGCGGTGGCCAGACCAATGCCCAGGATCCAGGTTCCCGTCGCAAACAATGTTACCGGCACCACGATCCGCGCATGGTTGGCTTCTTCGTGCGCCGTATGTTCGTTCGGCCAGGTCCAATGCACCCACTTGCCGACAGCGTCGGCCGCAGTGCCGGCCGGACGCGCCTGTTCCAGCAAATTCTTCAAAGCCAATCCGCTCAACATCTCGTGAGGCAGGATCGCCGCAATCAATGTTCCGCCAACGACGGATACCGCAATCATCCCGACCACGCCGCGGACCGTCCAAGGTACGGGTCCGTGTCCGCTGTTGTGGTGGCCGTGATTGTGGTGGCCGTGATCATGACGGTCTGCGTCGCTATGACCGGACCCATGTCGGTGATCGTCCGCGACGTCGTGCCCACCGCCGCCGTGACCTGTCCCATGCGCGTCATCGGCACCGTGGCCTCCCGCCGGATTGCGGACGGCCGCAAACCAACCGCGTTTTGACGCCTGCCAGAACAAGATGCCGGCCGGAATGATGGCATAGCCGATCATCACCGGCTCCCACGCGACGGCGATGGCAAAGACCGCAAGAAGCACCAGCGGCAGGTACATCACCGGTGGCGATTCGTGGGCATGGTCGTAGGCCTCGGCATCGCGAGGCTCGCCGACGAATGTCATGTACCACATCCTGAACATGTAGAACGCGGTAATCGATGCGCCGCCGAGCGCCATCACGAAAAACAGGCTGGCGAAGGCGTTGCCCGGATTGGCCAGACTCAACGAATAGGCCTGTTCCAGAATCATGTCCTTCGAATAGTATCCGCTGAATCCGATCAGGAACGGAATTCCGACGCCCGCGATTGCCAGGCATCCCACCAACATCGTGATCGCGGTCACCGGCATTTTTCTGAGCAGTCCCCCCATCTTTCGCATATCGTTCGTATGCACGGCATGGATCACCGACCCCGAGCACATGAACAACAGGCTCTTGAAAAACGCGTGCGTAATCAAGTGCATCATGCCGGCCAGCCAGCCGCCTACACCGAGTGCGAGCATCATGTAACCGAGTTGGCTGACAGTGGAGTAGGCCAGGACGCGCTTGATGTCGTTGGCGGTGATGGCGATCGTCGCGGCCAGGAACAGCGTAATGCATCCCACGACGGCGATCACGAGCAGTACTTCGGGGGCGAACACGGGGAAGAAACGGCCGACCAGATAGACGCCGGCGGCCACCATCGTCGCCGAATGCACCAGCGCGGAGACCGGGGTGGGACCCTCCATCGCATCGGGCAGCCAGACATGCAACGGGAACTGAGCGCTCTTGCCGACGCAGCCGCAGAAGATCCCGATTCCCGCCACAATCAGTAACCAGTATCCGGCGCCCGATTCACGCAACGTTCCGATCTGGGAGGGGAACTGCGTTTCCATGATCTGCAGCATATTCGGCTGCGTGTAATGCTCGCGGGCGACGGTCGCCAGTTGCTGCCGGGCGCCCAACCGCACCATGCCTTCCGGCGTCGTCAGGGCAAACTGATTGTCCGGACCGCGGACCTGCGAGAAGATTCCGGGTTCCTTGTGTCCGTCACCGTCGACATCGATATCGCCAAACGAAAACGTTCCCAGACTCGTCCAGAGCGCCATCAGCCCGATGATCATGCCGAAATCGCCGACACGATTGACAATAAACGCCTTGTTGGCGGCGTTCGAGGCGCTCTTGCGCTCGACATAAAAACCGATCAGAAAATACGAGCAGGCGCCGACCAGTTCCCAGAACACAAATACCATCGCGATATTTCCCGCCAGCACCAGTCCCAGCATGCTGAAGCAGAATAACGAGAGGTATTGGAAAAACCGGGGAAACCGTCCGGGGCGTTTCAAGTGACTGCCGTCCGCAAGGGTCACTTCATGATCGATAATCGGATGCAGTTCATCGTGCATATAACCCATAGCGTAGCAGTGGATGCAGGTAGCGATCAGGGTCACCATGCAGAACATGACGACGGTCAGCGCATCGATGTAGTAGCTGATGGTCACTTCGCGCTGCCCGAATTTGCCGAGCACCCAGGCGGTGCCGGTCAGGACGGCGGGTGGGGCCGCGGCATGGGCCCCGTGCGATTCGGGGGCACCGTGCGCTTGCTGCGGACTGCCATCCGAACTCGACGCCGCTTCCGCGCTGGGGGCATGGTGCTCGTTTTCACCGGCGCCTGATTCAGCCGCAGCGTGGGCAACGGCGTGTTCGGACGAACCGTGGTGGTCCGACGTATAGTGAACGCTGAGCCAGGCGAGCAGGGCCACGAACGACAGCAGGCAGGCGCTGCCGATGGCGAACGTGGCGACCATCGCGGCCGCTTTTCGCAGTTTGGCGGCGGCGATCAGAATCGTGAAAAACGACGTCAGTGGCAGCAGGACTGCGGCACCGTAGAGATAGGGCAAGTAGTTGTAAATTGGCGTGAAGATTTCCATTAGCCCTTCAAGTCGTCGGCATGATCGACGTCGATGGAGGCGTGGTTATTGTAGAAATTCAAAGCGATCGCCAGTGCCACCGCGGCCTCGGCGGCCGCGAGCACGATGACAAACAGAGCCATCAACTGTCCGTCCATTCCCAGCGAATCGCTGCGCAGAATCCGGCTCCCGAATGCGACGAAATTAAGGTTGGCGCCGTTGAGAACCAGTTCGATTCCCATCAGCACTCCCAGCGCATTGCGTTTGGTCGCCATGCAGACGACCCCGCAGACAAAAAGCACCGCGCCTACGACCAGGTAATGCGATACGGAAACAGGTTGTGTCAGTAGGTCCATGAAGATTATGCCTGCCAGGCGTTGCCAGGGTTACGTTTTTTGGCGCGCGCCAGATAACCCGCGCCGATCAACACGACCAGGAGATGGACCGAGACAATCTCGAACGGCAGCAGATAGACCGACTTGCCGGCGGGAACGGCCGCTGCCGGCGGCGCGGAACTCGACGGCAGGCTATCGGCCCGATAGGCACTCACGGCAGCACCGATTGCCGCCGAGTCGTGCACTTCGGATTGTGCCACCTGATCCCGCTGCAGGTTCGGCGCGTTCCACTGCGGAACCATCAGCGTGGCCCGTACCAGTAACAGGAACAGCCCGCCGCCCAGGAACGCCGCCATGACCCATTCACCGGCCTTGGTTTTCATCGAAATGAACCGTTCATGCGCCGTGAGCATGACACCGAAAATCAAAAGTACCAACGTTCCGCCGACATAAATCATGAACTGCATCGCACCGACAAATTCGGCCCCGGCCAGAAAAAACAGCCCCGCGGCCGCGCCGAGCGAAATCGTCAGAAAGAACGCCATCCGCACGACGTTCGAAGAAAACACGACCGCCAGCGCAAACCCGCAGGTCAAAAGCGAGAACAACAGGAAGAAAAAGGTATGCCACTGGATGGCGGCCAAGAGCATCATCGCGTCTCCCCTGCCTGTACCGGAACCGACCCCGCCCAAGCCGCCTTTTTCACTACTTCCGCCCGGCGCGCCATTCCTTCCGTCCGAACCGGCCGATCGATCAACCCGCGTTCGCGCACCGAAATGCGCGCTTGCTGCGGATGCAAATCGTTGGGCGACCAGAGCTGGGCCCACTGCCACCCGACAACACCCACAAAACAGACGGCGCCCAGCGGCACGCAATACTTGAGGCAGGTCGTCATCACCTGATCGATGCGCAAGCGGGGCAGCGTCCAGCGAATCCACATCATCACCGTGACGCCTGTCACCGCCTTGCCGATGAAATTCACGCAGCCAGCCAGGTTGGCGATATAGCCTCCCAAGCGAAAAGTACCCGCCGCGATTTCGGCATCGGTGTAGGCAAGATTCAAAATTTCGGGTCCAAAAATCGGAATCGGCCCATTCCATCCGCCAAAGAACAGGATGGCGGCCAGTCCACTGACCAGAAACATCGAACCGTATTCCGCCATGAAAAAGAAGCTCCAGCGCAGACCGGAATACTCCGTGTGGAACCCGGCCACAAGTTCACTCTCCGCCTCGGCCAGGTCGAACGGGGCTCGATTGACACTGGCTGTCGCACAGGTGAAATAGACCCAGAACACGACAAAGGCGAACGGGTCGTGGAACAGAATCCAGTTCGTGAAAAACCCGGCCTGCATTTGCCCGATCGTAATCAGATCCATGCTGCCGCAAATCACGACCGGAATCAGAACGCACATGCCCATCGGTACTTCGTAACTGACAACCTGCGCCGCTTCTCGCATTCCACCGAACAACGACCATTTGGAACCGGAGGCATAGCCGGCCAGAATGACGCCAAAAACCTCCATCCCCACGATCGCGATGATGAAGAAAATACCGCAGTTTACTTGGTGGCCCACCCAGCCATCGGAAAACGGCAATGCCAGATATCCGGCGAAACTCGCCGCAAAACTCACATAGGGCGCCAGCTTGAACAAAAGCGCATCGGCATTGGCGGGCGTGATGTCTTCCTTGGTGATCAGTTTCAAGCCGTCAGCCAGCGTCTGAAGCCAACCGAACTTGCCGCCGACCCGCGTCGGTCCAAGCCGATCCTGGATGCGGCCAGAAACCTTACGCTCCATCCAGATGAACACCAACGCTCCCACTGCGACGACATGGATCACCAATACGGTGTGGACCAGGCCCGCAAGCACGAATCCCAGCCAATGATCGGCCGGAAGCGCGTCGACGTTGAACCAGCCGAGCAAGGTGCTGATCAGTCTTGAATTAATGAATTCCGCCACGGCCAGCGTACCCTTCCTCGCTTGGGTCTGCCCTCAAAAGATCGTGAAATATGGCACAAACTATCGGAAGGCGACAAGCCCCCGGACGGAAGATTTTTGCGACGTCTTAGCGATCGATCTCACCCATCACGATGTCGACCGATCCGATGATCGCGGGAACGTCGGCGATCAGGCAGCCGTGGCACAGTTCCGAGGCGACCGAAAGATTGCAGAAGCAACTGCTGCGCGCCCGAACTCGCCAGGGAATCGCCGACCCGTCACTGACGAGGTAAAAGCCCATTTGGCCTCGAGGACACTCGGTCTCAAGGTACGCTTCGCCTTTGGGCAGTTTCGTCGACAGCTTGATCGGCTGCCCCCAATCGCCGGGCGTGGTGCTGTAGCGTTCCATCCCTTGTCGGACCAGATCGATCGCCTGGACCACTTCGAGCATCCGTACATAGAATCGGTGCCAGCAGTCGCCCAGGACCGCTTCCGGCGGAACTGCAGGATAGACGTGGTCACGCGGGTACGAACCGTTCTTTTGCGCGATCACCTCGAACGCGTAACCGTCATACATGTCCGTGTACCGTGCCTCGCCGTCGCGCCGCAAATCGTGATCGATGCCGCTGCCGCGCAGCATGGGGCCGGTGCAACCGTAATTGATCGCCATTTCCGGTGGTAGAACACCGATACCACAGGTGCGCTTGATGAAGATCGAATTTGTCGTGAGCAGCGCGTGGTACTCGGCGATCACGGGTTCGAACTGTTTGAGAAACGCTTCGACTTTCTGCAGCCAGCCTTGCGGCAGATCGGCCGTAGCTCCGCCGGGCGTGAGGTAGCTGTAAGTCAGACGCGCTCCGCAGACTTCTTCGAACAGGTCCAGCAATTTTTCGCGTTCGCGAAACGCGTAAAGGAACGGGCTGAATGTGCCCAGGTCCAGGCCGTAAGCGCCCATGCCCACGAGGTGGCTGGCGATCCGGCCAAGCTCGGCGATGATCACCCGCAGATGCTTCGCCTTGGGCGGCAGTTCGTACTTCAGAAGTTTCTCGACCGCTAAAGACCAGCCGAGATTCATGTTCATTGCTGCCAGGTAGTCCATCCGATCGGTGTACGGGATCCACTGGCGCGGCGTCAGGTTTTCGCCGATCTTCTCGGCACAACGGTGCAGGTATCCCAGGTGACATTGCACTTCGGAAACGATCTCGCCGTCGGTACGCAACACCAGCCGGAGTACACCGTGGGTGCTGGGATGTTGCGGGCCCATGTTGACGAGCATCTCGTCGGTGCGGACGTCAAACTCCACGATCCGCGGATCGTCAGTGTACGTAGCCATGACTTCGGTTTCTCTACAACGATAAGTGGACGGTTCGCGACAGACTATCGCCCGCGAATACCGTGATACTCCAGGGGCATTTCATAATCGCGTCGCAAGGGATACCCGACCCAGTCCTCCGGGCAGAGAATGCGGCGCAAGTCTGGATTTCCAAGGAACATGATTCCGCTGAGATCGTAAACTTCCCGCTCATGCCATTCGGCGGCGCGCCAGACGCCGGTGACGCTCGGAACTTCGGGAAGCTGGCCGGGCTGGTTATTCTTCCAGCGAGGGAGAATCACTTTGAGCACAAGCGTATGTTTTTGAGCGATGCTCGACAGGTGATAGACGACTTCGATATGCGGCTGCCATTCCGCCTTCGAAGCCTTTTTCGCGTCGGGCTCAAAGTAGTCGACGCCCGAGATGCAGTTGAGCATGTCGAAGCGCAGGTCGGGTTCGGCCTTCAAGTATTCACCGACTTCGACCAGTCCGTCCGGAGTCACTTCAATCCAGGGATCGACGCCTTGCAGGTTGGCACCTGCAATCTTGGCGCCAAATCGCTTTTTCAGTCGCGCGACAAAATCTTCACCACTCATAATTCCGAACTGCCTCACTTACTTCTTTTCGCCCCACCAGGCTCTTGGGCTCGCCACTTCCGTTGGCTCGATCCGCCCGTCTCGCGATGCGCGATGGGACTCACGCTGAGAGTATCGCGGAGCGTGCCGAGCCTCCGCGGCGCTGCCGTTCCTGCAGCGCGATCTGCCTCGCATTCACCGCGCGGACCCAGTTCAAATCGCCGCGGCTCCAGACATAGGCGAAGCCTACCATCAATACGGCGAAAAACACGACGATATCGACCAGCAGGACCGACGATAACTGCGACATTCCCTGCTGGATGATTGCCGTCGCGCGTTCCGACTCGGAGCCACGATCGGAAACGCGTGACGCCAGACTCGGTGGAATGACCGTCGGCAACTGGGGATCGCGAATGCCCATTTCCCGATACATGGCCCGCGCATGCTCCGAAAGTACCGCTTTCCCCGTCAAGTCGGTGCTCACAACCTGGGAATCGGCTTTCGACATCATCGCCGATTTCCCAAAAACGGCCGACCAGGGGAAGAAGAACGCAACTTCGACGTCGAAGATGATGAACAACAAAGCGACCACGTAAAACCGCAGATCAAACTGCACGAAGCTCGATCCAATCGTCGGCTCGCCGCATTCATAGATCTCCAGTTTTTCCGGATCGGGATTGTCCGGTCGCAGAAATCGACCCACGAGCAGATTGGCAAACAGGAAGATCAATCCGGCGCCGGAGAAAAGCGCGAGGTAGGCCACAATTCCAATCGAAGTATCGACGGCGGACATGCTCGATCCCGCTACAGGTGGACGGCCAGCAATTGAACACGATGCGGCCGCTGACCTGAAGCCCGGTCGCGTCGTGAAGCCAGCATTGTAGGCGGCATGAGTACCTTTGCAAGGCCGCGGCCGCCAGCGACTCCTTACCTTGCCAGCGAGTCGCAAACGGGCCAGCGGTTTCTAACTGGGCTGCAGAATCCTAGCCCGGATTGTCGGGGCACTCGGTGGTCGGTGAGCAGCCCTGCAGCGACAGCGGCTGACGGCCAGCGAATCCGGCATCGACTTCGTGCCAATGCGCAATCTCCGGTTCATCGTACCGCCAGCACAAACAGACCACCCGTCCGTCCATCCAGCAGGGGAAATCGACAAGTCCTTCGGGCCCGCCTTTCGGTTCCACAGCCAAAGCGACTAACTCATCCACATAAGTCTGCAATTGGCTGACATCGCGATCCAATTGTCGCTGGATTTCGGCGAGTTCGGCGCTGTATGGGTCCTCGCCTTCGAGATCGCGACCCGCCGTCAAAAAAGCGAGCCGCTGCCGACGGTCGACGATTTCGCGCGACAACTTGACGATGTCACCCGTGATGGCACGAACCAAAGGCAGCATTGCGTTTGCTTCGTCGACCGTAAATAGCTTCATGCCAGCGTGACTTTGACGGGACATGTCGGGCTCCCCGGCAGGAATCGTTACCGCAATGGGTCCCACGCACTACTGATTCGGCCCGCCGTGCACAGGTTCCACAATCAGTTTCGACTCGGCGACCGCCGTAGGATTCAACGTCGCTTTGCCCCAAGCCACGTCCAGCGGCAGGCGGGAATAATCGACGATGCAACCATCGCGGCTATAACAACTTAAATCGTACGTAGATCCCATGAAAATGCAATCAACCGGACAAGGTTCGACGCACAATGCACAAAACATGCATTTCGAGTAGTCAATCGCAAACCCTGTGACCTTAAATCCTTTGCTGCCTTCAACCCGTTCTTTTCCAATGTAAATACAGTCGACAGGACATGCCTTGGCACATTGATCACAGGCAATGCAGGTCGAGAGGTCGTAGCGATGAAAACCACGGTACCTTGGCGCGATTGGAACCGGTTTTTCCGGGTATTCAAAACGCTCGGTGAACGTTCCGCGGTCGGCGCGGTAGGTAATTAACCAGTATCGCAGGGTAACCCATAGGCCATGGGCGACGGTAAAAACCGCCTGGGACAGGTTTCTAAACCATTCCCGCATAGGACTTTCCTTGAATTTCCACGAACAGACCGGCGAACGGTGCGCGTAGAATTATAGGTACAAACGGTAAGTCCGCAAGCGAGGGTGCCCAACGGTTAACGGTCGCTTCTGGTAATCCTTGATTATCCTTCCAAAGGAAACGCCAAAACGCAGAAATATTTCGCGGGAAATTCCTTGACATTGTGGGGAGAAGCTTGACTCTCCGAAGTCAACACGTAGAGTGGATGGAAGGAAATAGTTTGCCGTCAACC
>Ga0194121_10000271_pt1 | contig 92656 bp, 104 predicted proteins | sample TA2MahCa50mmetaG_FD_148609 | JGI IMG/M metagenome (GOLD analysis project Ga0194121, IMG submission 148609) | Freshwater microbial communities from Lake Tanganyika, Tanzania - TA2015020 Mahale Deep Cast 50m | ecosystem: Environmental > Aquatic > Freshwater > Lake | place: Tanzania: Lake... | reverse complement strand
GGGGACGGGTGGGGGAGCGACGGGGTTTGCTTTGACCTCAGCTCAGTATTTTGAGTGTCAGGCGGATGGATCAGGGACAAATCTCGGTAAGATTCGGCCGATCACTTCACTGGACGCTTCATGGATTGCAGAGGGGCAATTTTCAGGTTTGGGGACAGCAACTAAATTTTATGGCCGGGCTATTAAAAGCGATGGTACGGACGCAGCTCTTTCAACAAGTGAGGTGTGTGATGTGGTCTCACCTTGGTGTTGCCGAGTAAAACAATCAAACTAATGAAAAAACAGACGCAAAAGAAACGATTGTTAAGAGGCGGTTTTATAGTTCTTTTCTTTCTCTTTTTAGGTCTTATTTTTTATGGAGTGTTATCAGAGAAAGAAAGCTTTCTGGAGGCGAGTGGGCCGGGGAATCTGACTCCGGGATCGGGGTCGGGGAAGCTGCAGCTTGTGACAAGTGTAAACACATCTTCGGTAGAGATTTTTCCGGGTAATGATACTAATCGGAATGTCCGAGTAATAGTGAAATCCGGAAGTGATTCAGTTCGATTGGAAAATGATGGTAATTCTGTCTTCGTAGGGACGGAGACAAGTTTGCCTTTTTCTCTTATTGCTAATGATCAGACGAGACTTACTATTCTTTCAAGCGGAAATGTAGGAGTGGGAACATCAACGCCGCTTCGGAAACTGGATATTTTAGGAGGACTGAAGTTTTCTCAGGATTTTTATATCGGCGCAAGTAAGAAAACTTTTCCGTTTACTCGAAGTGTGGCGGGGGTGATTAGTCTTGCGGTGCCGACGACATCTTTAGCTTTAGGAAATATTTTAAGCGCCACTACCGGTACGAAGCTGGATGCCGCTTATAGCACGACAAGCGCGAGTGATTTTACAGTGGGGACGGCTAATACCGGATTTTCGGGGACATTTGAGCGGATTTGGGGGGAGAATACTGACGCAAATGTAGTGGTAAATACCGCGGGAGAATGCACGAAGACGGTAAATGGGGAGACTTTTCGAATTTCCCGTTCTAAGATGACGGCGCATTGGGAGAATGCAGGCCGAGCGTGCCCAAAAAATTGGTGGGTATGCAGTGCGGCGGATTGGCCGAGTAGCGCTGGGTCGTGTACTACTGCGACATATTCATATGCTAATCTGACAACTGCTTTAAATAGTACAACTTTTGTTTTCTTTAAGAGTACTAATTCAGAGATTGCCTCCTTTGTATGGAATCTTATTTTTTCTACTCCTTATTACTTAGCTAGAACTTTTTTTAAAGATCGGACGGAATCTTCGATTGATTACTCTTCGACTCTTTCTGTTTTTTGCTGTCGGTATTAAATTAAAAAATATTTTTTGTAATGTCTCTTTGGTATACTTATAAAGTGAAGCAATTTCTTCCCCTTTTTCTTTTTTTAGTTAGCGGAGTTGCGCTTGCTCAATCTCGACCACCAACAACACTTCTCACTAAGAAACTTATTCGGAATCCGGAAACAGGACAGATGGAAATCACTTCCGAAATTATTTTATGTACTTATTTTGGTAATATTGAAGGAAGACAACTTTATAGATGCAGTGATTACTTTGAAGAATATAAGCATGGGAAATTGGTTTTTATTCCACAATGTAAGGAAAAAGACTGTTCTCATACAGCTTCTCTTGATGGGGTGAGGTTTGGCCTTAAAAACGGAGCGGTTTGTTTTATTCATAATTTACTACCAACAAAACCTGCGATTATTCCTAAAGAGCAATCGAGTTGTCCTTTCAATAATGATCCTAACCTGATTAAGGGACGGGTGGGTTTTGGGAGAACTGAAGCTTGGAACGCCATTTCTTCTAATAAGCTGCCTAATGGTCAGTATTTGTCATATTTTTCAGTTACTTGTTCAAGTTCATATATGGCAGGTATTCAATATCAGCAAGAAAATAAATTTCGAATTGAATTAGGTTCTATTCAGGGAGAGGGAGTAGAAGTATCACCACCTACTCCGCCTCAAACGGGATTTGGAGGAGGAAGTGGCGTGGAAACTCCGGGAAAACCTGGGGAGCAGAGTGGAGATAATACTTATTATCAGTTAGGAATATCTTTTGGAGCGAATATCGTTATTCCGGTGCCGCGAGCGCAAAATGATAGCGATCAGTTTACCTCGGCTTTTGCGGATATTTATGGATTTGCGGTTTGGAAAAATACAAAAACCGGGAAAGTAGATGCTTGTTACTTGTGGACGGTTTCTGATAGGCCGGTAGAAGTGGTAGATGCTCGGGATGATTATGATTTTGATAAGGAGCCGAATGTTAGCATTCCTGCGATCAATCCGACCAATACTTGGGGAGAGTACGAAAAAGCAGGTTCATATGGAATAAACGTAAAAAAGATTGATCCGAATCTTTTTGTTTCTCTTTCCTCTTTAGGAGTGGAGAAGGGTGATTATATGGCGCCTTTGGATGTGCGATTTAGTCCTGATGTCTTGTTTTCTAATACCGAAGCGGGACGGCATAATGGAGCAATTTCAGGAGATATTAAAAAAGATGGAAAGTTAGTTGGTAAAGTAGTTGGTTTTATCACTAAAGTATATGGACCTCAGGGACCCAGGCTTGCGATGGTAAGTAGTGCGCGAGAATGTGTGAAGGGGCCGATTAAGCCAGGAGGATTTGATCGATATAGGCCAAATTGTGGAAAAGACCAAAATGGTTATAATGTCTATCTTTGTGTGGCGGTAATTCGGCCTAATAAGAAGGTTTCGGTATGCACTCCGAAGGATATCTCTTCTGAGGAACTCGGTCCGCCATATGATGATAAGTCTATTTTACTAGCTAATATTAAAGAAAGGATTGAGAATGCGGGAGATGCGGCGAGCAAGGCTTGGTGGCAGAGGGTATATAATAACATTCAAAAAGGAATTGAAGAGAGCGAGCAAGACCTTAATCACAGAATTGATATTTTACAAACGGCAATAAAGCAGAATCCTAATCATAAATTTAATCCTAGCCGAAAAAGATCTATTGATCTTATTAATGAGATTAAAGAGAAACAAAAGAACTTATAAATTCTTTTTAGATCTTGAGGTATTTTTGGGTGGCGATAAGGGCGGAGACGATAGTGAGGACTGAGCCAAAGAGGAGAGCGAAGCCCATCAAGGAGAAGAGGTGGCTCAAGTAGTAGCTCTCAAGATCGGTCGAGGAGAGGAAAAATTTGAGATAGGGAGAGGAGAATTTGATGAGCGGGTAAAAGAGAATGGTGGAGAGAAGGGTGGCAATTGCAGAATAGATTAAAGAAGTGACAAGATAGGGGCCGACGATTAAGGAATCGGGGGCGCCGACAAGGCGCATGATGCCGAGCTCTTCACGATTGGAATAAATAACGAGGGAGATGGTGTTGAAGGTGACTAGGATAGCGGCAAGAGAGAGGAGAAAGGTGAGAATGAAGCCAAATTTTTCGGTGGTGTCCACGATCTTGGCGAGCCGGTCAATGACGAGCTGATTTTGCCGGTAGGTGATTTTTTCGATGAAGGGTTGCCATTCTTTTTGATTTTCGAGATAGGTGCTGATTTCGGAATAGTCATTGGGATTTTTAGCCTGGATATTGACCGCGGCGCTCAAAGGATTGTCTTTTAGCTCGGCCAAGGCGCTTGTGACCGAGGGGTCGTTTTCGTATTTTTTCTTAAAGAGCTCCAGGGCTTTATCGCGACTGACGTACTCCACTTCGGCGACTTTATCGAGGGTTTCCACCCGATCGCGGATGGCGAGGATGGCGGGCTCAGGGGTCTCGACTTTGAAGTAGACGCTGATGTCAATCTTGCTTTTTAGGCTATCGATACCAATAGCAGTCAAGACGCGGAAGATAAGGAGACCTTGGAAAACAAGGAGAGTGAGAAGAAGAATGGAAATAGTGCCGGCGGAGAGCCAGCTGTTTCTTAAGAAATTTTGGGAGCCGTATCTAAAGAGTCTAAAAAGAGTAGTAAACATTTTTTAGGGTAGGGCGCTCGTATTTTTCGGTAACTTTCGATTTTTTTATTCCGTTCGCTCCTCACAGACTTTCCTAGTATGCTTCGGTGCGTACTCACAAGAAAAATCGAAATTTCCTCGAAAAAGTACTTCGCTTTATTTATTGCATTATTTTTAATTTCATTCTAGGCGGTATTTGCCGTTTTTTTCGTCTCTTGAGACGACGCCTTCTTCGATCGTGATGACGCGGCGGCTGATCTTGTCGATGACTTCTTTGCTGTGAGTAGCGAGGATGACAGTGGTACCTAATTCATTAATCTTTAAAAGAATGCGCATTATTTCCCAGGTGTTGCCGGGATCGAGATTGCCAGTGGGCTCGTCGGCGATGATGAGGGAGGGGCGATTGACCATAGCTCTCGCGATTGCGACGCGCTGCTTTTCACCTCCGGAGAGTTCATTAGGGAAATTGTTGCGGCGGTCGAGAAGGCCAACCATATCGAGGACCTGGGGAACGGTCTCTTTGATTTCATTTTTGTTTTTTCCGGCAAGCTCCATGGCAAAGGCGATATTTTCAGAGGCGGTTTTTTTTGGAAGAAGGTGGAATTCTTGGAAGATGATGCCGATCTGACGGCGCAGATGAGGGAGATCACTGTGTTCTAGCTTATTGACCTCAATATTGTGAAAGATGATTTTGCCGGAGGTAGGCTTTTCTTCGCCAATCAAAAGACTAATGAGAGTAGACTTACCGGCGCCCGAACGGCCAACCAAGGTGACAAATTCTCCGGAGCGAATATCAAAGTTGATTCCTTTCAGGACTTTATTATGAGTCCCATAATGTTTCTCTACATTTTGGAAATGAATCATGTGTTACTTATAGTATCATCTTTTTTTTGTCTTTCCAATATATTTTTTTATCATGATTTTTGCGTTTTTTCTGATAAATTGGTAGGTTTTTTGCCGTGATTTGGTATCAGGGATTTTTTGCGGGGGCGATTGGATTATTTTTTGGGGTGCTTGTCTTATCCCTCTTTCCCATTTCTTTTTTTACGGCGGTTTTAGGGATAGGGATCCCTGTGGGTATTTTTGGTGTTTTTTTGCGAAAGAGAAGTTTTATTTTGATTGTTTTAACCCTTTTCTTTCTAGGGTTTTTCGTGGGTGCATATCGATACCGGCAGGAAGAAGCGGCATATTATTCAATGCTTTCTTTAGCTCGGAAGTGTCCAAAATCGGAGACGCCAAAGGAAGGAGAAGCAATAGGAATGAGGCGGCTTTCGGGGAGTCAGTATTTGGTGCTAGTCAGGATTACGGAGGGGTGTTTTTCGGGAGTGAAAACGAGAGTGGTATTTCCGCATAGTGAGACGGAGTATGGGGATAGGATAGGGTTTTCAGGCCCGTTGACTTTTTATCAGGGGACAAAATTTCAGGGTGGTTGGAAGAAGGAAGGAGTGGTGATGGAGATCCGGTCACAGGAGGTGATGGTCTTGAAGCAGGGGGAGGGAGTGTGGAGACAAATTATTGAATATCGGAAGGCGTTTCTTGCGAGGATATTTTCGGTGATGGACGCGCGGAGCGCGGCGCTTGCGGCGGGGCTAATCTTTGGTGAGGATGGTTATTTTTCCCAGACGGATTTAGAGAAGATGAATACGACGGGGCTGCGGCATATCATCGCGCTTTCGGGAGCAAATCTTGCGGCGGCGGGGGTGGTAGTCTTTTTTCTTTTTCGGATACTTTTGGGTCGGGGAACGGCCTTTTTTCTTACTTCGGGAATCATGTTTGGCTATGCGATGCTCGCGGGCTTTTCCGGATCGGTGGCGCGGGCATACTTTATGTATCTTATTTTTCTTTTTTCGGAGGTGATGGAGCGGAAAAATGCTTCTCCGCGAAATGCGCTTGCCGCTGCGGGGGCACTTCTGCTTTTTTTCCAACCGTTTGTACTCTCATATGATGTGGGATTTCTCCTTTCGTTTGCCGCGGTGTTTGGTCTCCTTTATCTTTATCCGGCGCTTCAGAAAATCGTGATTTTGGAAGAATCAGTGAGACATGTTTTTTGGTATCAAGCTCTTGCACTACTTTCAGTGATGCTTATGACCACGCCAATTCTTCTTTACTACTTTCATTCTTTTTCCTTTATTTCAGTGGCGGCCAATCTCTTGCTTGTGCCGCTTACTCCCTATCTTATGATTATCGCCATACTGATCGGGGCTTTTGGCTTGGTCTCTTTGAGTATTACTCAGGGGTTATGGCTTCTTTTGGAATTGCCTTTCCGATTCTTTTTTCTCTTGGCGGATTTTTTCAGTGCGCATAGTTTTTCTTTAGATATACCATTGCCATTTCCGATCTTTGTTCTTTATTATCTTTTACTGGCGATATTTTTTATAAAGAAAGATTGGGTTTTGGGCACCAGACCAATAGAATAAAAATATGATTAGACTTGAAAAAAGACAGGTGGCTGTAATTTTGAGCGGTCTTTTTTTCCTCGATCTTTTTTTAGGAGTGTCTTTTTTCTCGCCGCAGATTTTTTCGGATGGTTTGCCGCGAGTAGTCTTTTTTGATGTGGGCCAGGGAGACGCGGAGATGATTGAGATGCCGGATGGTGAGGGAGGATTTGTCAGGATACTGATTGATGGCGGACGGGATCGGAAGATTATTGATCGCTTGAGTGAACAGACTATTCCTACCCCATACATCGATGTAGTGATAGCGACGCATCCGGATTATGATCATTATGGCGGGCTTTTGCCGCTTTTTGATGTCTACGAAGCGGGAGTGTTTGCGGGAAATGGGGTGATGGTCGAGAAATCAACATATAAGAAACTTCTTGCCACTGCAGAGAAAAAGGCGAAGCAATCGATTAGCTTACGGGCGGGAGATAAGATTCGCTATCGGGAGGAACGGATTGATATTCTTATGCCAGATATACAGGCTTTACGCGCGAAGGGGACGAATGAAGCGGGGATAGTGATGCTTTATACCTCGGGGACGGGGCGGCGAGTGCTTTTTACCGCGGATATCGGGAAAGAGACGGAAAAACGGATTATAGAGAAGTACCCAGATCTTACTGTGGACATATTAAAGGTGGCACATCATGGCTCGCGGAATTCTTCGGCGGAAGTATTTGTAAAAAAAGTTGCGCCCAAGGTAGCAGTGATCGAGGTGGGTAAGAATAATTATGGACATCCAACGTCGGAGGTCTTGGAGCTTTTGGCGAGTAGTGATGCTCTTATCTATAGAACAGATCTTCACAAGACTAAAAGAATAGTGTTAGATATTAAGCCATGAAACTCGTACTTTTGGGTCTTTTTGATTTTTTTTCTGCGCTGTGTGCTCACAGACTTTCTGGAGTATGCTCCGCTCGCTGCTCGAAAAGAAAATCGAAAAATTCTCCAAAATTACTTTACTTAAATCTACTTATTCGTTTTTAAATATAAATCTGATAATTGTATGAAGTTTTTTGTTGGTATTTTAGGGGCGCTGGTTTTGGTTGAGGTGGGAGTGGTCTTTTTTATGCCGGGTTTTAGAGAGTGGCTTATCGCACAGACAGAGATGCTTTCAAAGCGAGAAGGGGAGGAGAAATTGTCGCAGATATTGGGAGAAAAGGATCAGGATAAGAAAGAAGAGAAGGTAGTAGTGAATCTAAAAAGAGAGGAAGAGGCTCAGGTGTTGGTAGCTAAGGCAGAGCCTCGGTCCACTGACATTGCTCCAGCTAGTCAAAAAAACATGGCGGAGTTTGGGACGGGAGTGCAGGCCTCGGCACTGCCCATAATTTCTTATAAAGTGACGGATTATGCGAGTACGAGTCCGACGAGTACTGTGAGTACTAGTAGCACTTCAAACGTCATTAGTTCTTCCTCAATAAGAATACTTGAACTTATGGCTGGATCGGAGACGAATGCGGATGCGGAGTATGTGCGGTTTTTTAATGATAGCAACGAAGTGGTCAGTCTTAAGGGATTTGCTTTAAAAAAGAAAACAAAGAGTGGGATTATGAGTAATCTCGTGGCTAAGGAAGCTTTCAGTGGAGATATTGGGCCGAGAGGGTATTTTATCGTAGCGCATAGCGAGTATGCGGGGAAGGCGGATCTCAGATATAGTAATAAATCGAGCGCTCTGGCATATAAAGATAATTCGGTGCTTCTTTATAATGCGGAGGGGGTACTGATAGATGAGGTTTCTTACTCTACTCTCGAAAAGGATCAGCTGTGGCATAGGTAGTATGTAAGGGCACTCGTACTTTTGGCGGATTTTTCGATTTTTTCCTATGGTACCTCCTCATGTACCTAGCTCTTAGTACACTGCGGTGGCTCCTCGGAAATAAATCGCAAACTCCATCCAAAAATACTTCGCGTAACTGACACGCCTTATGAGCTTTGTAATATTTTTAGGAGAGTTTCTATGCATCTTTATCTTCGGATAGGTTTCTGATATTGTTTTTGCATGACTAGGCCACTGCTCGTGAAGAAGAATCCAATAGTCATTATTCGGGACCTTGTCTTATATCAGCTTTTGGCGATTCTTGGGTATTTTTTTCTTGGTTTTTTGGCAAATTATAACGAGCTTTTTCAGACTTTTAATCTATACGACTACATTTCTTACGATATCCTCAAAATAACGGGGATTATCCTCTTTGAAGCGTTTCTTTTCTTGTTTGCGGTGTTCCGGTGGCTTTCGGAGACTTATGCTGTTTATCCGCGGCTTATTATTCATGAGCGGGGAGTTTTTTTTAAGAAGAGAGATATTTATAAATTTGAGCCGCCGATTAAGACCTATCATCATGCCCAGTATTTTGGCGGGATGTTTCGCTATGGAACGGTGGTGATACAAGATAAAGATGATAAGCAGACGGTGGCAATGGGGTATATCCAGAGTCCGAAGTATACTGCAAAGCTTATTGCGCATCGGCTGAATATCGAAAATAAACGAGAGGAGAAAAAAGAAATTGATTTAGGGAAGCTCTTGCATGAAAGAGAGCGGGAGGATCTGGAATTCAAATCAACATTTCGGTGGGATATGAAGCTCGGGAAGGTGAATAGTGCTTTGGAGTACTCAGTTCTTAAAACGGTGGCGGCGTTTTTAAACACGCATGGCGGTCAGGTACTCATCGGGGTCACGGATCAAGGGGAGGTCTTGGGACTCTTGCAGGACTATGAAAGTCTGAAGAAAAAAAATTCGGACGGCTTTGAAAATTACTTTACGATTCTTTTTCGGGAGACGATTGGGGCAGAGTTTCGTCGGTTTGTAAAATTTTATTTCTTAAAGGCGGAGGATAAGGAACTCTGTCTTATCAAGGTGGGGCTGTCGGATCAACCGGCGTATTTGCAGTATAATGGGGAGGAATATTTTTATATCAGGACGGGGAATTCAACGACGGCGTTAACTGTCTCCGAAGCAGGCACATATATTAAAGCTCGATTCTAGGATTTTTAGGTCTTTTTTCCGAATGGCGTTGTTGCCTCCTCCGTCCGCTCCCGCGAAGTATTTCCCTTATGTGCATCTTGGTCGCGGTACTCGGAGGCGTCTAGCCCTTCGAAAAAAAATCCTCCAAAACTTCTCTGTTTTTTGAAATTTTTCTTAGTGGATGAAAATATGAGAGGTTATCATTCCGGACCCCGAGCCGGAATCCAGCTCTTTTGTTTTGTTGTTTATGGCAGCACTATTTTGATAATTTTTTGAAGGGAAAGTAGTATGGAGGGGATGAAGTATGTGTTTTTTGGGACGCCGAGGTTTGCGGAGGTGATTTTTCGGGGGCTGATTAGCAAGGGGCTGGTGCCACAGGCTATAGTGACTGCGCCGGATGCTTTGAAGGGGAAGAAGAAAGTGCTTACCCCATCTCTTGTGAAGCAGGCGGCCTTGGAGATGAATGAGAAGCTGGGGGTAGGGATCAAGATTTTTACCCCGATGGAGTTTGATGCGAGTTTTTCGCAGGAGCTTGAGAGCCTCCAGGCGGAGTGTTTTGTGCTTGCGGCCTATGGGCGGATATTGCCACAGTGGCTCGTGGAGTTGCCGCCGAAGGGTGTAGTGGGGGTGCATCCGTCTATGCTTCCTAAATATCGGGGGGCGACGCCGATCCAGACCGCGATTATGAATGGGGAGACAGAGACGGGGACATCGGTCTTTGTGCTTAATGCTGGCGTGGATACTGGGGGTATTTTGGCCCAGAGACGAGTAGAGATAGCTAAGAGCGATACTTATGAAAGTCTGGAGCAAAAGCTTGCTCAGGCCTCGTTGGAGGCCCTTGTTGAGGCACTGCCTCTATATAGGGCCGGGGGGATCGCGCCGCATAGACAGAGCGAGGAGAGGGCGACGCTTACCAAAAAGATTCAGACGGAGGACGGCTTCATTCTCATCTATGATGTGCGGGATGCGATCGAAAACGGGGGAGAAAAGGCGAATAAGATTCATAATATAATTCGGGCCCTGCACCTCGAGCCCGGGGCTTTCACAGTGAATGAGAGTGATGAGCGGGTGAAACTCCTCGGTTCACGGCTCGATGAAAGCGGGAAATTAGTGCTTACAAAAATCCAAAAAGCGGGGGAGAAAGTGAAGGAAGGAAGTAATTTAATTTTATAATTTTACTGAGGATAATTTCTATAAAGAGATAAATTAAAAAACATAGAGAAGTGAATTTAGGAGATTACGGAAAAGAAAGAAGTCAAGCTGGATTAGGTGATTAATTACGGGCGCACTTGCGGCAGAGGCCGAAAAATTCAAGAGAGTGATGTCGGATGGTGGAAAAATCTTTTGTTTTTAGAGTGTTTTTGTCGAGCGCGGTGGAGGCTCAGTTTTTTATCTGTTTGATCAGGCCATAATTCTTGCAGATCATGTGATGGTGGAGATAACTTTCCGAGATGAGCTAGTAGAGGACTTTATTTTTTACTCGCTACAATCTTGTTAATTATACCTTGATGAAGAAAGTCCTAGAGGGGGAGATATGAATATGGCCGATTGATGGTGATGAGAGCTGGGCTCTCTTTCTAAGATGGTTTTTTGGTGGATTTCATTATTGCAAGGAGGGCTTGCCGGCCGCGGGTGCGGCGGACTTTTAGCCGGATAGGGGAGAATGTGTGATGTGCGGTACATGAAGGGAGTCGACTACAAATGCAAGTGACTTGCAATAATTATTATGATTTGCTATTCTTATGGCTGGTGTGTTAGTGCGGGGAAACCCGCGTTACTTTCAAGACAGTTCTTTTAAGGAAAAGATCTCATGAATCTTCAGTGGACGTCGGTCGATCCGCGACAAAGTGTCACTCTTCCTGACCCTTGGCAGTATCTTGAGCAATCGGAATTTCCCCCACTCATCTTTGAGCGAGTGCGGCGGTTTGCCATTAATGAGGAGCGGCAAGGGCGTGGGGAGCAAGCCTGGGAGTTTCTCAAAACTCTCGGACGGAGTTATTTGCCTGGAGCTTTTCAGGCAAGTCGATTTGAAATTCCGAAAGATAATTCTTTCATCCGAGGGATTCAGACCCGACATCTCTCGGCAGTGTCGGAGCTTGCGGCTCAGTGGGGAAATATTATTCCCGCCATCTTTTGGGACACACTTGCTTCGGTGGGTGTGCGGCCAGATCCGACGCAGGAGGATAGTATCCTCAATATCCAGCCGTGGTTACTCCACCCCTGGTACATCTGCGACGCGGCTCTGCACGCCTTTGGGATTAACTATCCCTTCTTCTTCCATGTACAGAGCTACCTTGCCCGACGAAACGAGGGTCATGTGCTTTTTCACTCGTGCGGGTGTGATCACCAGCTTGCGGGTATGGAGAAAATAGTCTTTGACTATGAGATCCCACCTGAAAAGCGGCTTAAAGCGGCTAAGGACTTTCTTGACCACTTTTTGGGGCAAATGATCCTCATCACGGTAGAGGGGTATCCCTTTGTGATGAATCCGGAGGCTATGGAGTCCCTTCAAGTGATGTCTTTGCAGCCTCTTGGACTCGCAAACGAAAAGGCTTGAAAAGCTGATCACTACCGGTGGGCGTCCGTTTTTTTACGGCGCTCACCATTTTTATATTTCTTATGTTTACTAATCTTTTTTTGTCTACTCTCTTTCTTTCGGCGATCGTCACTTTGTGGCGAATTTTTAGCCGTGAGAGCTTTGTTAAATCTCGGATTGAGGCTTTACCCTACTTCATGCGCAAATTGCTTACCTGCGGGGTATGCTTCACTTTTTGGCTTAGTTTCTTTTTCAATTTTGCTTTTTTGCCGATTGGCGGATGGGTGCCACCTATCTTTTATGCGGTGAGCGGGACAGCTTTCACGATTTTGCAATTTTTTGTTTCCTGGATGATTACGGGGATGGCAACCGTAGCCATTTACTATACCTTCCTTGTTTTTTATGAAGGGTCTCATTACCTCGCACATAAGGCGGAGGAGATGCATGAGTAATTTTTTTAAGAGAAGGGTCCGAGATTTATGCTTCCTTCTTTGTGAAAAAAAAGAAGAATTGACCGACGAGCGAACGTAGATGGTGGAAAATAGTCTCTTTGTAGTCGAGTCGGACTTGGTCATTTGGGGTGATGGTGCTTTGCAGGAAGTCGGTGGGTGAGATGGATTTTTTATTGAGGGTGATTTTTAGGGTGTAGCCAGGGCGGTCAATGTTTCTTTCCCATATGTCAAAAAAAGTTTGGTAGGAGAAGGAACGAGTGGCATCCGAGGATTCAATATGGATCTTGCCGGTCTCTTTATGGGTGTGAATCTCGGCCAAGCAGGTGTCCGTAAGGCCAATCCCTGCGGGGATAGGGTCCTCGACACCGTCTACATAGATTTTTATGTATGCGTGGATGTGGAGAGAGAGATCCTCGTGGCCTTTAATGCAGTGTACTCCATGATCTTCAAACTCGGTCGATAACCCGTCGAAGAAAATATTAAATTCATCGTCAACGTTTTCGCATGCGGAAGCGTTTGAGATGGCCTCTTTCTTAATTTCTTTGTGGGCGAAGGAGGGGGTTCCAAAAGTGATGAAGGAAACGAGGAAAATGTAAGAAAGACTCTTTTCAAAGTAGTTCATTTGTAGTATATTTTACTGGATTTATCGATTTTATTAGAGAGATAAATGAATGTCATCCTAAAATTAATTCAGGATCCAGGTCTTCAGATGGCTTTCTTATTATAAACTAGAATCTAAAAACGTGTAATCACATCACAGTATTGCGGGATCGTCTAAAGGCAGGACGCCTGACTCTGGATCAGGTAATCTTGGTTCGAATCCAGGTCCCGCAGCCAACAAGGATAACTCAAAATTTCCCGACGACGAGTTTAGTTCGCCCAGCCAGCTGGCGGGGCGGGCCATTCCGTCAGTTTATATTTCGTTTCTTGTATTTGTGAATCAAGTTCGGCAAGATGATTTCAAAAGTTTGTAGAATTTAAATCCCCAGCCAGGATTGACTATTTGCAGAGATCAGAATTGAATCAAATGGTTTTACCGTTTTGTAGCAAACATTTCTATTTTCTACTCTAAGGTTTGATAGAATTATCTTCAATTGTTCTAAATAAGGTTTTGGAGACTCTTGTAGAACAAGGCTACAATTTCACAGATGAAAAATGGAAAAAATTAGCAAATATGTGATTCTTTAACCGTAACGATATTGGCTAAACTAAATTTAAACTTAATATCTTCTGAAATAAAAATGTTAGCTTCCCCCAGCAAACTTAGGCATCTTTCGATTTCGAAAATTTCGAAGAGCATGTACGTTTGCTGTGTTTGTTAGAAAAAAGTTCGGACATAATTTCGCCAGAACCAAATTGGCTCTTACGAGCGGACGAGGTCATTTGTGCATACGCTTTTAGCGGAAAATTTTTAGATAAAAAGGGAAAATGGTATACTTAAACAAAGGGTCGTCTATTACTCAATAATCATAACTACATTTATGAAAAATATGGGTGCATTAGGATGGATTGCATTTATTCTCGTCATTGTTGGCGGTTTAAACTGGGGTCTTGTCGGAGCATTCGATTTTAACTTGGTGACCAGCATCTTTGGCACCATGTCGCTAGCTTCGCGGGTAGTTTTTGGCCTTGTAGGCCTCTCTGCGATCTATATGCTAGTCACTGCGTTCAACGAGTAAAGGGTTTGAGAGTAGTCACAAAAACCCTCTTTCTTAGAAGAGGGTTTTTGTTATTATAGGGATATATGAAAACAAAAACAGAGGTTATTGTTTTTGGTGGCGGGTGCTTCTGGTGCACGGAAGCAGTCTTTCGGATGCTTGCGGGTGTAATCTCGGTCATGCCAGGGTATGCGGGAGGGACGACGTTCAATCCAACATATGAATCAGTGTCTATGGGTGGAACAGGGCACGCGGAGGTGGTACGGGTGGAGTATAATCCGGACGTGGTACGTTTTCCTGATTTGCTTACAGTATTTTTTGGTAGTCATGACCCAACAACAAAAAATAGACAGGGAAATGATGTGGGAACGCAATATCGGTCGGTAGTTTTTTATACGACTCAGGCCCAAAAAGAGCAAGTCAAGCAATTTATAGAAGAAATAAATAATTCGCATACTTTAGGCGAGCCTATAGTGACGGAGGTAGAGCCACTGACAAATTTCTATGAAGCGGAGGATTACCATAAAGATTATTTTGCAAAGAATCCGGATAATTCTTACTGCGAAATAGTTATAAACCCAAAGCTTGAAAAAGTTAAGGAACGGTTTGGAAAGCTATTATCTAAGTGAAATGAAAACTGCAAGAGTGATTTTTTATAGATAAAAAATCCCCGTTTTTTAACAGGGAAGAAGGGATTGGAGATAAGTTGCGGGCTTTACTAAACGGGCTGTTTTCTCTAATTAAAGATGAAGGTCAGAGAAAATTTACATTCTTTTTTTTATCAGCTTTTTCTCTCTGGTGAAAAGAGGAGAGACAGAAGAACGTGTCCATTTTGAAGGGTTCTTTCCTTCTGTCTCGAAATAAGGGAAGAGATAAGGATGAGGGATTCTTTGCAGGAAAGGCAATCCTGACTCTTGAAGAGGGGCACACGAAAGAAGCACAAAATCTTCTAGATGTTTCATTTTCCGTGTCGGGAAAGGAGGGTAAGAGGAGAACCTGATTTATTTAGCCATTCCATTTTCTTGCCATGAAATTTTAAAGGTCCGAAATTTTTATAGCAGGGAATGGGAAAATAGTAAATTGTGGCTGAGTAGATAGGGAGAGAAATAAGTATTTAGAAATTAGTATTTATTAATTAAAGAATACGAAAAAACGGAGAAAATTTATAAATGCCGCCTATGGTGGCAGAAATATATGCACTGGATTTCGACCCCCTCCTTCACTAACCCTATGGCGAGGCAAGGCAAGCCTGGAATAACAACCTATTGACTTATTCAATAGTTAAAGTGTATAATATAGGCAGTATTATTCACATAGAAAAGCTTGGGCAGAAGAGAAGTACAAGATTTGGATATGGTGGCAAAAGCTTTTGGGAAATTTAGATTTTTTACGGGTAGGTGACTTTGAGTGATTTATCTAGATTTCAGGCATGAGGAGATACTGCTGCGGCCTCGAACTGCAGATCTAGATAAAAAATTACAGATTATTAGCAAATATGCAGACGCAATTTACTGACCTCGGGATTGCCCCGGGGATTTTGAATATATTAAAAAATATTGGTTATGAGACACCAACCCCGATCCAGGGTAAGTCAATCTCGATTGCTTTAGAAGGCAAGGATCTTATTGGAATCGCGGAGACGGGGACGGGAAAGACCTTGGCTTTTGGTATTCCAATGATCCAATCGCTCATGCAGACGAAAGGGGTGATGGGTCTAGTACTTTTACCGACACGGGAACTGGCGCTACAGGTGGAACGAGAGCTTCTCAAAGTAGGTCGAGGTTTAGGGCTAAAAACCGCAGTTTTGATCGGAGGAATGCCAATGGGGCCGCAAGTGAGAGCGCTTCGCAGTAATCCCCAGATTATCATTGCGACGCCAGGGCGGCTGATCGATCACTTACAGCAACGGACGGTGAGCCTCTCTCATGTCGGTGTTTTGGCGCTTGATGAAGCTGATCGGATGCTCGATATGGGTTTTGAGCCTCAGATCCGGAAGATCTTGCAGGTCTTGCCCAAGGAACGGCAGACGATGCTTTTTTCGGCAACTCTAGAGGATTCGGTGATGGATATCGCCCGGACGTTTATGAAGACACCGCTTCGGATCGAGGTGTCACCACCAGGAAAGACAGTAGATAAGATCGAGCAGGAATTTTTCATTGCGCGGAAGGAAGATAAAATTCCTTTGCTCCTTAAAATTTTGCAGGAAACGCAGGGAATGACTTTAGTCTTTTCTAAGACAAAACATGGAGCGAAGCATATTACTGTAGCTTTGAAACGGGCTGGGTATACGGCGGAGGAGATTCATTCAAATCGATCGCTTAATCAGCGGAAGAGAGCGCTTTCTGGATTTCAGTCGGGTGAATATCGCTGTCTTGTGGCAACTGATATTGCTGCGCGAGGAATTGACGTGAAAGGGATATCGCTTGTCGTAAATTATGATTTGCCAAGCAAGACCGAGGACTATGTGCATCGCATCGGCCGGACGGCGCGAGCGGGCGCGGAGGGAAAGGCTATCTCATTTGCTCTACCAAAAGAGGAGCGGGAGATTCGGATGATTGAGCGATTGATCAAAAAAGCAGTGAAGGTATCTCGGGCGAGTGGCTTGCCACCGGCGGCGGCTCAGGAATCGCATGAGAGATCCACCTACGCCCGAGGCTACAGTGAGTCGAATTCTCGAAGACCGTTTTCACCCCGAAGAACCAGTGGATTTTCTTCTCGGCCTTTTCGATCGAGAGATGGGGCTGAAAGAGGAGGTTTTTCTCGACGTACGAGCGCAGGATTCGGATCGCGAGATTATGGATCTAGTTCTCGAAGGGAAGGAGGATTTACTTCGCTTAGGGGAGGTAATTCTCGATCGGGATATAGGAGAGGTCCTAGGCAGACAGGAAGAAAACCTTTTCGGAGTGGAGGCTATGATGGCCGACGCTAAGAATCTATACAATAAAAAATCACTACATTGTAGTGATTTTTTATTGTATAGAAACGGGCAGGGATTCTTCGCGGATATTAGTGGCTTTGTCGGTGAAGAGAATACCATCAAGATGGTCGAGCTCATGCTGGAAGATGCGGGCTAAGAAACCAGTTGCTTTGTGAGAGACTTTTTTACCACGGAGATCGAGGCCAGTAAGAGTGACGGCGATGGAACGGGAGACTTGGCCAAAGACGCCAGGAATCGAGAGGCAACCTTCTTCTTCAGTAGCGCTTTTATTAGAGATTTTGGAAATCTCTGGATTCCAGATGGCGTAGAATTTGCGATTGTTTTCGGCGATGAAGAAGCGGTGTGAGAGGCCGAGTTGGTTGGCCGAGAGGCCGACGCCATCGTGAGCCTTCATTATGCGGCGCATCTCATAGGCTAGAGCTCTGCGGTCTTTCTCTGAAATTTTTGTAAGATCAGAAGGGTCCGTTTTGGTACGGAGGATTTGTTCTTGTTTTTTGTTGTGTACGGTGATGATAGTCATCGTTTTTTATTTTTAGGACTCGCATAAAGTAAGCGCCTTTGTTTGTAATATCTTTTTTTTCGGCGACGCACTTGGCGAGGCGGAGAAGATAATCTTTGTCTTTGCCGCCAAATTTGGCGAGTTTGATATAGAGAGTTTTATGTTTTGTATCGCAAAGAATTTGAGAAAGCTCGATGCCGAGAAGCTGAAAATCATGATGAACGCGAGTTATTTTTTTGCGTTCCCCGAGAGTTTTCCGATATTTTTCCAAAGAGATATTTCCAAAGAGATTCATATATTACTATAAAAAATATTTATTGGCAATATCAACTGTCTTTCCTTTTAGTATACCACTAGGGGAATAATCCTTATAGGAAAAAAAGAGGAGGTGGGATATAATAGATGGGTTGAATTTTAAAGAAATTTTTTTATTAAATATAGATTTCATAGTTGATCTTGAATGATGAATATGGAGACAGAAAAAATGATACCAGAGGGAAAAGAGTTTTTGCTTGCGGCGCCAAAGCAAAAAACAGCATTTGGATTTAAGTTCATTTGGATACTTTTAGGTATTGGACTTGTGATTGCTTCGGGAGTTAATGGCTACTTTATCGGTCGGATGAGTCCGAAGACGGTGATCGTGAAAGGAGTGGATAATCTGCAGGGAGCAGAGATACGGAACGCTGATTTTAATACCTTTTGGCTGACTTGGGATCTTATTAATAAGGATTATTTACTAGTGGATAAAATAAGTAATGAGAAGATGGTGCAGGGGAGTGCTTTAGGACTAGTAGACGCTCTTTCTGATCCATATTCCGTATTTTTTCCACCGGAGGAGTCAAAAAGGTTTGCGGATGATATCAAGGGAGAGTTTGGTGGAATTGGAGTAGAGATTGGAGTGAAGGGGAACTTTACAGTGGTGATTGCACCTTTGAAAGACTCACCGGCGGAGCGAGCAGGACTGAAACCAGGCGATAAAATTCTTGCGATTAATGGCTCTTCTACGACTAATATGGCGCTGGAAAAAACGGTGAAAATGATCCGCGGGGAGATTGGTACGAAGGTGATTTTAACTTTGCTTCAAGGAAATGATGAGAAGTCAAAAGAAGTGACGATTGTGCGCGAGGAAATAAAATTGCCATCGGTGGCCTATACTAAAAAAGACGGAGGAATAGCACATATTCAGCTTTTTAATTTCAATCAGAATTCCGGGCAGCTTTTTGTAGATAAAATCAATGAAGCTCTTAGAGATGGGGCTCGGGGGATAGTGCTTGATATTCGGAATAATCCAGGAGGGTATCTTGAGGTATCGGTGGATATTGCCGGAATCTTTATAGAGAGGGGAAAGATAGTGGTCTATGAAGAGGGACGAAATGGGAGGAAGCAGGAGTTCCTTGCTCATGGGAATGCGGAGCTTAAGGACTTTCCCATTGTGGTTTTGTTAAATAAAGGATCGGCTTCCGCATCGGAGATTCTTGCGGGGGCTTTGCGGGATCAGAAAGGGACGCCGATTATCGGGGAGACATCGTTTGGAAAGGGGACGATTCAGGAACTAAAAAATTTGCCAGATGGGTCGTCAGTGAAACTTACGATTGCCCATTGGGTGATGCCGAAGGGGTTTGTTATTGATGGGAATGGGATTAAGCCGGATTATGAGGTGAAGTTGAGTGAAGAAGACTTTAAAAATAAAAAAGATACTCAATATTTGAAGGCTGAAGAGATACTTCGGAGTCTTATAAAATAAACCAGAAGTCTTCTTGGCACTCGTACTTTTTGGTCTTTTTTGATTTTTTTTCTGTAATGGTTTCTCACATACTTCTCACAGTATGCTCCTTTGCGTTCATCTTTTCTATTTTATTAGTGTCAAATTTAATAGGAATCTGCGTAAAAAGAAATCCCTTCAATATAATATTGTATTGAAGGGATTTCTTCATGCGATTAGCGAATGCTTTGAATGCAAAGTATTCCTAGATTACTTCACAGATGCGAAGGTAATTTTGAAGTCGAGAGTAAAATTGTCGGCGACGATTCCATCCCCAAGATTATCGAAGAATTTAGTGGAACCAAAGCGAATTTCATAGAGAGTGCGATCGACTTCAGCCTTGCCTACGAAGGTATAGATGTCGCCGGACTTTTCGAGCTTGCCGGAGATTTCCTGAGGATTCGTCTTGTCTTTGATTGTGAGGTCGCCTTTCAAGGCGTAGGTGCCGTCGGAATTCTTTACCACATTTTTTGCCACGAAAGTGGAGGCGGTGAAGGTGGCACTATTAAACCACTCAGGGGAGGTCAAAACTTTGGTAAGAATCGGGATGCCTTTCGCGCCCATGCCAGTCTTTTCGACTTTGATTGAAGTCATGTCGACGACAAAGGTGCTAGATATGGGATCACCAGCTTCAGAGAGGCTAAGCTCGCCACTTTTTATTTTGATGGTACCTTGGTCGATCCAGTTTTTCAGGATGATTTTGTTACCTGTCCAAGTGAGGGTAGATTTTTCAGGAACGACAACGAGTATCTCGGCGGGAGTGATGGCTTGAGTCGAGGTGCTTTGGGTACTTGTTGCGATTGCGGGAGGAGTATTGTCATTGGAGGCAGGATCTTTCAGAAAAAAATAAGCGCTGGTGCCAAGGATAATGATGAGGGCGAGAATTGAAAAAAATATTTTCATAGGTCTTTATTATATTAGAGAAGGGGATGAGAAAACAATAATGACAAGATTGAGAAAATTTGATATTTTTCTGCTGTATGAGAGTCTTACTTATAAAGGACGTGAAGGGAGTGGGGCGGCGAAATCAAGTAGTAGATGTGGCGGAGGGGTATGGGAGGAATTTTCTTATTAAAAAAGGATTGGGGATTTTTTCGGATGAGCGGGCGATAGGTATGAAAAAGGAGGCGGAGCGGGAGGAGGAGGCGCGCAAAGCGCGATATGAAAAGGAATACGAAAAAATAAAGTCGGAGGGGATAGAGATTGCTGTTTCTGCAGGGGATAGGGGCCAGGTGTTTGAAGGAGTGAATCGAGAGAGGATAGAGAAAGAATTAGAACAAAAAGGAGTGAAAGAGGAGAAGGTCTTACTGAAACAAACAATTAAGAAGCTAGGAGAGGAAGAGATTGAGGTAAGATGGCCAATGGGGGTGGGGGGAAAAGTGAAATTAAAGATAGTTAGGAAGTAGGACACTCATACTTTTGGCGATTTTTCCCTTTTTTCAGTAAGTCCTTCACTCAAATTGACTTGTTAGAGGATTATTTTTGGAGAGCTTTGAGGCCGGGGAGCTCGGCGCCGGCCATGAAGGCGAGCATGGCACCGCCGCCTGTGGAGACGAAGCTGAATTTTTTTAAGGTATTTTCTTTCATTAGGAAGGCGGTGGTGTCGCCGCCACCAACAATACTGAAGGCGTCGCTTTCCACGATGGCGGCCATGATTTCACGGGAGCCTGTGGCAAATTTTTTTTTCTCTACTTCGCCTAGCGGTCCGGCCCAGATAATGGTTGCAGCACCTTCAAGCGCTTTTTTATAGAGGGCGATAGTTTTTTTGCCAATGTCTCGGGATTCACCATCATTGTTTCTTACTTCATCGAGAGGAAGAAGGACCGAATCATGGAGAAGAGCGGGATGATCGGCTTTATGATAGGCGCTGCCCATAAGGATGGCTTTGGCTTTAGGGAGGAGATGTTCGATGACACCGACTTTGTCCTCAACTTTAATACCACCGAGGATGACTACGAGGGGAGTCTTGGGATTGTCGCGGGCTTCGGAGAGGATGCGAACTTCTTCGGCAAGATGGAGACCAGCATAGGAGGGAAGAAAATTGGTGATGCCGACGATCGAAGCATGGGCACGATGACTGGTGGCAAAATCATCATTTACATAAAGGTCGCCGCGACTGGCAAGACTCTCGGCGTATTCTAAGTCACCCGTCATCTCTCGTTCGTCAAAGCGAAGGTTTTCTAGCCAATCTATAGATTCACCAAGTTTAGTCTGAAGCTCGCCAATGAATGGCTCTAGGGATAATTTTTTGTCTTTCTTTAGAGGGCGGCCGCGGTGGGAGAGGAGGACGGGCTTTCCGCCGGCTTCTAGAATATAGCGGAGAGTCGGGAGGGCGGCTTCTAGGCGGTAGGCGTCGCCGGCTTGCTTGATATCGAGATTAATTCTCGTAAGCACTCTCTTTCCCAAGAGACTTTCTTGGGAAAGGTCGCTTAATAATTTCATGTATTTATATTATTGATTTATTGTGGCTTTTTCAATAATGATGGGGGCGCGGTCTTTTTTACCTTCATAACGAGCGCCGAGAAAAAATCCACCAATAAAGGCGAGAATGAAAAACAAAAAGAAAACTATTATCTGACCCTTTGACATTTCCATATCTTCTGTAATATAATAAAACCTACAATAAAAACAAGCTCAGATTACTTTAATGAGGTAATTTTGGGACTAAGCAATCAACTAAGCATAGAATTTTTCGAGGAAATTTCTACTTTTTTTCTGAGCAGGAGCTGCAGCATACCAGAGCTGAGTAAATGAGGATTCCGCTCAAGAAAAAAGTAGAAATTAATCGAAAAAGTAAGGCGTATATATAAGAGGTATGGCACAAACTAAATCGGGCGGTAGTACTAAAAATGGCAGAGATTCACGAGCTAAGCGCCTTGGAGTCAAAATTAATCATGGACAGGTAGTAGAACCCGGCCAGATCATCCTTCGGCAGCGAGGAAGTCATTACATAGAGGGAATTGGTGTAAAAAGGGGTGGAGATGACACACTTTATGCCGGAAAGGCGGGGGTAGTGTCTTTTAAGGATAGAAAAAAGACCAGGTTTGATGGCCGGACCCGGAATCTTAAGGAAGTGTCGGTTTTATAATTAAAAAATCGATATAAAAACTACCAAAAAAGCCAATTTTAAGGGCTTTTTTGGTGATTTTAGCAGATTTGTATTGACAAGTTTATTATGGTTTGCTATAATTATATTAGAAAAGGTGAAGAGTATATAAGAGAGAAATATTAAAACTCCACTCTTTAATCTTTTGAAATAGCAGGTATCGAAAGTCGTGCCCCTCTCGCAAGAGAATTTGGGACGCCGGTTATGTTTTTAAAGACTAGAAGACATGACTGAGATCTTTCTTAAATGACAGGTGTGGCGGTCTCTCCTTCCACTTTTCGGAAGTATAAGCCACTGTTCAAGCGATCTTGAACAAAACCTAACACTCTCTCGCTCTTCGGTTCTTTCATTCCCCTCAATTTGAAGAGCAAGAGTGGTCAATCAGATTCCCCCATGCTAACAGCGTGGGGGTTTTTTCTTTTTTATATGGATTTGGTGTATATTGTGTAGAATATGGCTTCGGAAAAAATGACTTTAGGAGGCTTGGGAGAGATAATGCATACTCTCGCGCAGATGACACAGGAGGGTTTTTTTAATGAGAATGAAAGAATGGATAATATGGAAGAAAAATTAGAGAAAAAAATTGATTCTCTCGAAATAAAAGTGGATTCTTTAGAAATGGAAATTATTGCTATTCGTAAAAATCTTCAGAATATTATTTATCGGCATGAGTATGAAGCTTTAAAAGATAGAATAGAGATATTGGAGAAAAGATTTTTAGGAAGATAGATTTGATATGAAGCGGACAGAAGATAAGAAGGTGAAGAAGCCCGCAGTACTCTATCACGGGGGATGTGAAGATGGGATGACAGGGGCTTTTGCGGCCTGGAAGAAGTTTGGGAAGAGGGCGGAGTATTTTGCTTGTTTCAATCGGGAAGAGATTCCCAAAGAAGTGACGGAGAGGAAATACAACGAAGTGTATCTCATTGATTACTCGTTTATCAAAGAGCGGATGGAATGGCTTCGAGATAGCGGGATCAAGGTAATCTTTATTGATCACCACGTGTCGGCAGAAAAGTATAAGGATTTTTTTACGGAAAATGTGTTTGATTTAACTCACTCAGGAGCGGGGCTGGCTTTCCCATATTTTCATCCAAAGAAAACTGTTCCGCGGTTTGTGAAGGTGGTCCAGGACGGAGATCTTTGGAAAGGGAAATATGTGGAGGAGGCAAAATTTCTTCATTTTTATCTCAAAACACAGAAATGGGATTTTGCGACTTGGGACAAGATTGCTCGGCAGTATGAGCGAGCGGAGGGGAGGAAAAAGATTGTGGCGCAGGGGAAGTACCTATATGGCTTTCAGGAAAAAATTTTGGATGATCTTTTGCTTGAAGCATATCCCATAAGCTTTGAGGGAGTGAAAGGATGGGCGGTGAACGCGCCGCACTTTTTTGCTTCGCGTTTGGGGGAGCGGCTCTATGAAAAATATGGGGGAATAGCGATTATTTATTTTGATTTTAAGGATCAGATTGGGGTGTCACTTAGAGCAAAGGCGGATGGAAAGATAGATGTGGCAAAGATTGCGGAAAAGTATAATGGTGGTGGACATCCGGCGGCTGCGGGCTTTCGGTTACTTAGGGGACGGCCTCTTCCCTGGAAGCATCTTTAAATTATTTGACGCTCATACTTTTGCCTTCTTTTGCTTGTGTAGCCGACCCCATCTTAGCTGATGCTTCTCTTTCTTCTTTTTTTAATCTAGAAGTAGTGGAGGCCCATCTTTTTTTCTAAGGATGTTTCTCATAAACTTCCCGCAGGTAGCTCTTAGTACCTTTTTAGGAAAGAAGAACAAAAAGAAGTTCAAAAATCCTGTGTTCTACTTTTTTAGCTTGTACTGTTACTCTTAAAAAGAATTAATTATTTATAAGAACTTTATTATATGCAAAAGAAATTAGTTATTTATACTGATGGGGGCGCGCGGGGGAATCCAGGTCCGGCGGCGATCGGGGTCACGATTGATGATCGGCATTATAAGGAATATATTGGTGAGACGACAAATAATGAGGCGGAGTATCGGGCGGTTATTTTTGCTTTGACCGAGGCGGGGAAAATAGTGAAAGAAAAGAAGGATGAGTATGGACTTCAATTTTTTTTAGATTCGGAGCTCGTGGTGAAGCAACTAAATCGGGAATACAAAGTGAAGCAGGCTCATCTTAAGGTCTTTTGGGATGAGATCCAGGCTTTGCGGGCGAAGTTTAAAGTGGTGACGTTTACTCATGTGAGGAGAGAGCAAAATAAGGTGGCAGATAAGCTCGTAAACGAAGTGCTCGATGCCTTATAATGTTTCTATAAGGGAGGAGGGTGAGGGCATTAACTTCTTTGAGATTTTTCTCTTGAGGTCGCGAACTCTTTTTCCTGGGGGTGGCATACGCCACCCCCAAATTTTATCTATAGACTATATTCTTTAAATGTGATATATTAAAAATTGGGAAGCTTGATGGTTACGGCAGAGCGTAAGCTTTGCTGAGGAAAGTCCGGACACTCACTATGAGGAGTAATCTTTGTAGTAATGGGTAGCAGGTGTAAGCCTGTCGGTATAGGGAGGGCAACCTCCTAAGCTCGAGGTGCGAACAGAGACGGTGGTTTTTGAAAAGAAATCGCGGAGGAGAGATCTTGCCTCCAGCAGAGAAAGAAGTCTCATATTTCTCTGATGAAACGGCTAAACCCTTACCTGAGTGCAAGGCCGTGCCCAGCATCACTTTTTATTCCTCATGAGGAATAAAAAGTGATGCTGGGAGTGCCGCATAGACAAATTGCCATCCCATAATCTTTTATTAGATTATGACAGAATCCGGCTTATCGGCTTCCCTTTTGAAAGATATATATTTTGTAAATATATTTTAGTGTTAGCTATGACAGTTTGATCCTCTTTCCCTCTCTTTTTCTTTTTACTTATCCAATCGACGGCCGCCGATTAGTTAATTTTTTCATTCACTTTACAAAAATCTGCTTTTATATTATTTTTTATGTGCCTGTGAGTTTATTGATGTTCTTTAACCTTTCCCATAGGAGATTCTCATGAAACCGACGACTTTTACGGCGGAAGCTCATGCATTTGCTAGTTTTTGCAGAAAACAGAAAGTTCTTCGAGAAGAGCAGAATGAATGGTGGGGAATGCTTCATATTCCGAATGTGGATATCTCTTCCTATATGGGAGGGAGCGGCTGCTTTGAGAAAAGGATGTTGGCACCCTATCTTCACTGCGCTAAAGTGGCAGATAAGGCGCCAACATTTGAGGATTTTCTCTTTCTTTCTCACATTGAGGAAATGGGCCATAAGAGGAGCATGGAACTGCCGTTTCTGCCAATCATCACCTTGCGGAGAAGGATGAGGGAAAGGCTTCAAAAGATTCACTTTTCTTTCTTGGCTCTTCCACCGCTTTATCTCATTTCTCATGAAAGAAGATTGGTGCTTGAAACCCAATCAGGAGTCATCATGTCTGGCGCCAGAGATCCGGAGGTCTCTTACTCACCTCTTGATCTCATCCAATTTGATTCGAAAAATCCCCGACCGATGTTTTTAGTTGGTTCGCAGGCGATTGACTCTTTCTTTGCATACGAGATGTCAGAATTACCCTCATGCTTTGGAGAAATAAATCGGGTTGATTTTGAGGTATACAAAGAAATGATGTCTCGGATTATTAATGTTATTCGAGACATAATAGCAACCCCGGATGAACATCTGGATTCGAAAGAAATTTTTTGTCCTATGATGCCTTACATTGCTCGACTTTCTGATATTTTGGGAGGTCTGAGCAACAAGGTCTCCGGGCGAAATGATGGGAAGACTTCGTGATTTTTCCTTTCAGATAAAAAATAAACCCGTTACTTTTTTCGAGTAACGGGTTTTTTGTTGACTTTTCCCTTTTTTATCGAGAGAGCTTTTCATGATATAGGATCCAAGGAAGGTGAAACGGTCTTTCGGGAGCTGAATGCTTAATTCTTCTTTTATTTCTCGGACGATTGAGTAGAGTGGTTCTTCGCCAGCTTCCATACCACCCCCAAGTTGTTGACTTTACCGGGTTGGGCGATGCCAGGCTTATTATCCCGTTCTTGGAGAATAATTTCACCTTCAGTACTGATTAAAATAGCAGCAACGGATTGTCTCATAATATTTTGGTAGCTTTGCTTTTTTGGTCAAAAAATCGTACAATTTTTATGGTTTTTTGTTATTTTTTTGCCGGATCGTCTAACGGCAGGACATCGCCCTTTGGAGGCGAGTATCTTGGTTCGAATCCAAGTCCGGCAGCCGCTTAGAGCTTCTTTTTCGTTACCACAAAATTAGAAGTCTCAAGCGCTTCATGTCACTACACGAAGTACCTTATGTGACTTTAGAAATTTAATTGTCCTGCTATAAATATGCGAATAAAATTTGATAAATTTGAGGAGTAAATTTTCCTTAATACTGTTTTAATTAAAAATCGAACATATAATGAATTATGAAAGAAGGAGAGGTATTGCCAAAAAATGTTAGTTTGCAGGATGAGCAGGGACGGGAGGTGAAGCTTCAAGACCTTTTGAGTCAGGAGTTTTTAGTGCTGTATTTTTATCCAAAGGATAATACGCCGGGATGTACGGTGGAGGCGGAAGGATTTCGGGATTCGGTCACGGAACTAAAAAAGCTTGGAGTGAGAGTAGTAGGAGTATCAAAGGATAGCGTGAAGTCACACGCGAAATTTTGCGAGGAGAAGAAATTACCATTCACCCTCCTCTCGGATCCGGAGCATATTCTTATTGAAAAAATGGATTCGTGGGGAGAGAAGACAATGATGGGACAAAAGTATATGGGGACCTCCCGCAACACCTTTCTCATTGACCAAAAAGGGAAGGTGGTGAAGAAGTGGGAGAAGGTGACACCGGCGACGCATGTCGGCGAGGTGGTTTCTTTCATCAAGACGCTTGTCAAGGGGTAGCTGTAGAAAACGAGTGGAAAAACCTATTTTATAATCTTTTTTTGGTCTTTTCAATTTGACATTGAATACGTAGCATGCTATACTCTTATATGAAGCTTGTAGCTTCGTCGTTGCTTTAAAAACTGAATTAGCAATACTCTTTTTTCTCATAGGGAGGAAACGTGCTTGTACTATCAAGGAAGATTGGTGAAAAGATAAAGATTGGAAACGATATCTTCATAAAGGTCAACGCAGTCAAAGGACGCCGGGTGGTGCTTCTCATAGAAGCGCCGCTCTCTGTCTCAATCCTTCGAGGAGAGCTCGTTGCTCCGGGCAATGGAAGATCCACTTCGGGTGGAGAGGGATCATCTCAAATAATATTAACAAGGAAGCTCAAAGAGAAAATCATTATTGGTGGGAACGTAGAAGCGACGGTCGTTAAGATCGGATTCGGGTTTGCTAAGCTCGGAATAAAAGCCCCGAAAACAGTAATCATTCTACGAACAGAGCTAAAGGACAACCCTAGCCTATCTGTTTCTATGGCTCAATCCCAGCCGAGTCAGGAGGAAACGGTGACCTTGCCTCAAGATCCGACCATAAGAGTGGCTTGAGAGGGTGGAGGCCTGGGTTTCTCGAGACTCTAATAGATTTAAAAAATCTGTTAGAGTCTTTTTTATTCTTTTGGCGTTTGTCGTATGTCGCTGATCCGTTTACTCATCTTATCCCTCGAGAACTCGAAACCTATGGCAGAGAGAGTGCTCACTTTTTGCAATATATATTAACTAGGTATGTCTAGTAATAGCGGAGGCTCATCAAAGGGAAAAAAATCCTGCGCGGGACTGACATAATTATCTTTTTGATAAAATATTTATGAAGATTAGAAATTTTATTAATCTAAAGCGGGATAGAGGGGGACAATTTCTATTTCTGAGCCACCCTGGCGGGGTTCACGGAGGACATCAATCACTCGGCCGAAGATCTTGATATTTTTGTTGACGATGATGGGGCGGTAGGTGGGATTTTTTGAGACGGGGTGGAGGATGATGGCGTTGTTGGCCATCTCAATTCTTTTGATCACGCCAAATCCATCAACGACGGCGACCACAATGTCGCCGTTTGCAACTTCGCTCGTCATCTCAGTCAAGACACAGTCGCTGTCGTTGATCCCGGCTTCATCCATGGAGTCACCCATGGCCCGGAGGCAGACAATGTTTTCTTGGCGGAAACCGTGAAGGAGAGACTTGGGAACACAGATATAGTCACCAAAGCCCTGCTCGGCAAAGACGCTCATATTGTCGCAACCGGCGGAGGCGATCACCGGGATCTCGACTGATTCTCCGGCATACTCGATCGGGGCTACTACTTCGATGCCTCGTATGGCATAGCGGCCGCGCTTAATAAGACCTTTTTTTTCAAGGGAGATGAGGTATTGAGTGACGCTTCGTGGAGAGGCATAGCCAAATTTACTTCGCATTTCGGCGATCGTCGGAGCGGAGCCTTTGAGCTGGATCTGGCTCTTGATAAAATGGAGAATTTGCTTTTGATTTTTGGTGAGGAGGAGTCTTTTCATGTTTATTTACTTTGTCTTATTAAGAATATAATACATATATCTTAATTATAGGTGTATTTATATACAATATGTACTTGTGGATAAGCTAATATTTAGAATAAAATTGAAAAAAATACCTATCTCGACTATTATTAATTTGTTTTTAGTGAACGGATTTACTAATCAGGCAAATTGAAAACATAAGGAGAATTTTCCCATGTCTCAAACTCTGGAGGAAATTTTGCAACTAATATTTCCGATCGGACGGCCGCCGGATAGAAAGGTTTTGACGCTGTGGGGGTCTTTTTCTATTTGGGATTTTTCATTTTTTGGGAGACAGTACTGGATTAAGACCCTGGAAGTAAATCCACAAAAAAGGCTTTCCCTCCAGAGACATCACTTCCGAAGTGAATTCTGGATTCCGGCTTCTGGGGAAGGTGTGGCTTTTATTGATGGCCATAAATTTGCTTTCCACGGACAGAGCGAGGATGGTTTTTATGTTCGTCCCAAGATCTGGCATCGCCTCATCAATACTTCTTCCTATCAACCACTTATTGTCATCGAGTATGCTTGGGGAAAGGTTTTGAGTGAGGAGGATATTGAGCGAAAGGAAGATGATTTTGGGCGAGTGTGAGAAACTCTTCAAAAAAACAAAAACCGGCTAGTGTGGCTGGTTTTTTTTCTTTCTTTTTATATATTTATAACGAATATTTATTTTATGTTTTCGATGAGGGCGAGTTCAAGGGAAAGCTGGGGAAAAGGGGTGGTACCACTTTCTTCGTAGGCCGCGATGAGACCTTTTAGAAGTGGAGAAATTTTTTCGGGAAGGCAGAGAGTGGCTAATTCTTTGATAATTGCGCTTTCCGTCTCACCAAAATCGACGATAAGATCGCTTTCGAGTGCGGGGGCGAGATGGAGGGTGAGAGCGAGGCGGAGAAGCTCAATAAGCTCGCGGATGAGATCGGGGAAGTTCACGCCATCCCTGGCATATTTCTTGACGAGAGCGAGGGAATTTTTCAGATCGTTTTTACAGATAGCGAGGGCGAGCTCGCGGATGCTTGCAGGGCCGAGGCGGCCGAGGGCTTCCTCGATCACATCTTTGGTAAGGGTGGGGGCAAGGGAGCGGAGCTGATCGAGGAGAGACTCGGCGTCGCGGAAGCTGCCATCGGCAAAAGTGGCGATGAGCTCCAAGGCGTCTTTATCGGCGTTGATTTTTTCTTCTTTTGTGATTGTAAGGAGCTTTTCGGAGATTTCTTTGATACCTTGTGGCTTGAAGAAGTAGCGTTGGGCGCGGGAGAGGATGGTCTTGGGGATTTTTTCAAACTCAGTAGTGGCGAGGATGAAGATCGCGTGGGCGGGCGGCTCTTCAAAGACTTTGAGGAGGGCGTTCCAGGCGGGGGTCGTGAGCATGTGGGCTTCATCAATAATGAAGATCTTGTAGCGGAGGAAGGCAGGGGAGACGCGGATTTTTTCCTTTAGTTCGCGGATCTCATCGATGCCGCGGTTGCTCGCGCCATCGATCTCGAAGATGTCGAGGGTGACACCTTGATTGATTTTCATGCAGGCATCACAGGCATCACAGGCTTCGCCGTGCTTTTTCTTATACTCGAGGTCGGTGCAATTGGCGGTTTTGGCCACGAGGCGGGCGACGGAGGTCTTGCCTGTGCCACGGGTGCCATAGAAGATATAGGCGTGAGCGAAGCGGTCTAATTTAGTCGTGTTTATCATTACAGTCACAAGATCAGACTGGCCGAGGAGGTCGGAGAATTTTTGCGGACGGTATTTGCGGTAGAGGGCGGACATAAGTGAGGAAAGGATACTATATTAGGAGGGATTAGGAAAACCGTTTTTTAACTTGATTGTTTAGCTGGTTGAAACCACCCCTCCCTCTTTTGTGACACTTGAAAGCTCCTGCGAGTTTTCATTCAGGCTTCGAAAAGAATTTTTTATAGCCTTATTTTTGGGGAGTAAGAAGAAAAAATAAGGCTATAAAAAAGCCGCGCTTCTTTTCTGCAGAAGGTCACAAAAGAGGGAGGGGTGAATAAAAGATTTTTAATCTTTTTATACAAATATTGATTGAGTACAATCGATATTTCTATTCTCTGTTTTTTAAACAGAGACTCACCCCTTTGGTAGCCCAACGCTTCGCTTGGGCCTTTTTATAGAAGAAAAAGTAGGTTTGAAATTTTGGGTAAAAAAATCCCCGAGTATTTTTACTCGGGGGCTTTCGCTGGAGAGCGGGGCTCTGTGAGGTAATCTAAGTTATTTCCTCTCAGTCACCGAAGCTGACTTCGAGGTTTGTCGCTTCGAATTCGAGAGCGGAGGCTTCTTCGTCCTCAAGCTTGGAAGCTCGATTTTCGAGATTTACCAAGATCTCGAAGAGGCGGTCGAGGTATTTTTCCATGGTCGTCACTCGACCGATCTGAGAGATTAACCCCAGAAAAAAAACAACATTAACAATGGCCAGAAACGAAATCATGTTTTCCTCGCTTTCAAAGGGCTTTTGGGGAATTGAGAGAGAAAATTTCTTCTCAATCGTTTGTTATTATATTATAGCAAATAAATTAAGATTTGTCAATATATGGAAATATAATGCAATTTATATCAAATTATTAGAAAAAGTCTGCGCTACGGAGCTTCTTTGGTATACTTATTTTAAATAGATTTCAGATTGTTGTCTGGAATGACAAATATATATGCCATATGAGAAGATTTTGGAGCTTGTAGAGGGGAGGCGGATGGATGTGAGTCTTTTTAGCTTGGCGCTTATTACTGATGATTTTCTCTCGTATGTAGAGGCAAGGCGGAGCTCCCTTGCACCAGGAGAGATTGCGGATTTTCTCGAGGTGGCGGCGCGACTCCTGCTTATCAAGTCGCGGGTGCTTTTGCATGTGCCGAGCGATCACGAAGAGGAAGAAGAACGAGAGGTGAAGCAGTTTGAAGAGCGAGTGAGACGGTATAAAGAGCTCAAAGTTTTTTTGAAAATTTTTCAGGGGAGATGGGAGAGCAAGTGTTGGCTTTTTTTGCGGGGAGAGGGGGAAATAAAAATTAAGAAAAATGAAGGCGAGTATATTGCAAAAAATCTTGTAGTAGATAATCTTCACATTGCAATGCAAGATATTTTGCTCCGGGAGCGGCCTGAGGCGCGAGTACGGGAAGTGATGCAAGAAGAGGTGGTGCCTTTGGAACTTTTTATCGGGAAGGTGCGGGATCGGCTCTCTCTTGAGGCAAAGGTGCGGTTTGATGAGCTTATTTTAGAGGTTAGTCGAGCGGAAAAAGTGGCGACTTTTATGGCGTGTTTACTTTTGCAAAATGAGGGGCAGGCGAGACTTATGCAGAAAGAAAGTTTTTCACAGATTGTTGTCGAGCGTCTTGCATAATATACTTTAGATTACTTTTCATAATGTAATGCAGGAATTAGGAGTGGAACAAAAATTAGAAGCATACCTTTTTTTTCGGGGAGAGGAAGTGAGCATAAAAGAACTTGCGAAGGCGCTCCAGATCAGTGAGGAAGAAGTGGACAAGGGACTTGAGGAGTTGCAGCAAAAATTAACGGAGAGGAAAAGCGGGCTTTCTCTTCAGAGGCAGGGCGATAGAGTGGCGCTTACAACAGCTCCAGAGACCGCAGATTGGATGGCGGAATTTTTGCGGGAGGAAACCAAAGGGGAACTTACGCCGACTCAGATTGAGATAATGACGATAATTGCCTACAATCAGCCAATTACTCTTTCGGCTATTGAGATTATCCGTGGAGTGGCATCGGCGCAGTCGGTGCGGACGCTTTTGCGGCGAGGATTGATTGAAATATTACTTAGTGGAGAAAAGAGTGATTTGTATCAACTGACGTCCGCGGCATTGAGACAGCTCGGAATCTCAAATGTCTCAGCGTTGCCGAAATATGAGGAATATAAGAAATTGGCTACCAAAATTACTCTCCAGAATGAAGAGTAGAAATAGAGAATTTTTGCTTTTGGCGGCTTTTTTTGTGGGCGGTTATTTTTGGCTCTTTTCGGAGAAAGAAGATTTATTACAAAAAGAAAAATCTTTCCAATTCTTTTCTACTATCGCAACTAACGAGCTTATCAAGCAGTATCCGGCGCCACCAGATCATCTTGCCTTACAGTCAGCGGTAGTCATTAATCTTCAGACAGATTATACCTACCTTGAGGTGCAGCCAAAAAAAGCGTGGCCTCTTGCCTCGCTTACTAAGATTCTCACGGCTATTGTCGCTTTTGAACATTTGCCTTCATCGGAGGAGCGAGATCTTTTGGTAAAGCAAATGATGGTTGTGTCGTCAAACGAAGCGGCGGAGAAGCTTGCATCTCTGTATGGAAAAGAGGAATTCCTTTCATTGATGCGGAGGAAAACTTTGAAGCTTCAGATGAAGAACACGAGTATTGACGATGTGTCCGGGCTTTCCCCAAACAATCAATCGACTATCAATGATCTTGTACGGCTTGCGCACTATACGCTCCAAAAACACCCCAAGATATTCCAACTTAGTCGCGAGACAAATGTAGTGATTGATGATAAGATAATAGAAAGTAATAATGATTTTGTCGGAAGAAAAGACTTTTTAGGCGGTAAGACAGGGTATACCAATGAAGCGAGCGGAAATCTTTTGTCTCTTTTTGAATATCATGGTCAGCCGATCTTGATTATTGTCCTGGGGACGGAGAGCAAGGCGGCGCGTTTTTATCAAACTAATATTTTATTTGAATGGATTTCCAAATTCTACAATTAGTGCGAGTGCTCTTGGTCTCGTTTTCTGGTTTTTTGTCAGCATTTTTACTCACACCATTTGTTTATGGTTTTTTGATTCAAAATGGGTTTCGGAAACAGATCCGGCTGTCGTCCTCAGCGCCGGTCTTTTCCAAGCTTCATAAAGAGAAAGAAGGAACACCAACGGGAGGAGGAATAGTGATTTGGTTTTCGGTCTTGGCGCTTGCAATTATTTTTTTTCTGATTGCAGATGTATTTCCCGGATGGTTTTCGTATCTTTCGTTTTTAAATAGGGCGGAGACATATTTGCCTCTTGGGACACTTGCAGCGGCGGCTCTTGTGGGGCTTTTGGATGACTATATGGGAGTGAGGAAGATTGGGCCTTTTGGGGGAGGGCTGTCGGTGCAGTATAAGCTTTTTCTTTATCTTTTGATTTCAGGGATCGGGGCGTATTGGTTTTACCATCGGCTCGAGTGGCATGTCATTCATATTCCCTTTTTTGGAAATTATGATATTGGGTGGTGGTATATTCCTTTTTTCATGCTTATCATTTCGGCGACGGCTCACTCGACAAATATTACCGATGGACTTGATGGCTTAGCGGGCGGTGTCTTAATGTTTGCTTTCTTTGCGCTCACGGCGGTGGCATTTTTGCTCGGGCGGTATGACTTGGCAGTATTCTCCGGAGCGGTTGTGGGAGCACTACTCGCTTTTCTGTGGTTTAATGTGCACCCAGCAAAGTTTTTCATGGGGGATACGGGCTCGATGGCGCTCGGGATCACACTGGGGACGATCGCGCTTTTAACAAATACCGTATTGCTTCTGCCATTTTTTGCTTTTATTCCGATGATGGAGACGATATCGGTGATTATTCAATTGACTTCCAAGAAATTACGAGGAGGAAAAAAGATTTTTCATTCATCTCCGATCCATCATCACTTTGAGGCGTTGGGTTGGGAGGAGAGTCAGATTACGATGAGGTTTTGGATAGTATCGGCCATCATGACCATATTAGGTCTCATTATATTTTTCATAGATAGGCTTTTATAACCTTTATCGCTGGTATTTTTGGAAGATTTTGAATTTTTTTCTTCCGTTTAGTACTCACATACTTCCCGCAGAATGCTCCGTCCCATACTCAGAGAGAAAATCTAAACTCTTCTTAAAAATCCTGCGCTCCACTTTTTAGCCTTCGGCGATTGAAAATGTCTTTGCTTAAAGGGGTAATTTACTGTATTATATTGATAAAATAGCGCCCCTAGCTCAAAGGATAGAGTACTTGGCTTCGAACCAAGGGGTTGCAGGTTCGAGTCCTGCGGGGCGCACCATATCAAAAAGCCGAAAAGTTTTGTGATGGTTGTATAAATACACCAGACAGGAAAAATCAAAAAAATTTTCCCGCGAAAATTTGGAAAGTCGGCGGAATGCATCCAGACTAATAAGAATGCTGCACAATTTATTTTTTGCTATTAAGGGATAAGAGGGGTGAAGTGGTATAATGAGGAATATGCTGCTTATAAAAGGGGTGAGAGTGGTGGATGGGAGAGGGGGGCAGGTGAAGGAGGCGGATGTCTTGGTGAATCGCGATCGAGTGGTGGCGATTGGAAAATTCCCCCACAAAAAAGCGAGTCAGGTAGTTGAGGGACGGGGGGCGTATTTATTGCCTGGGATTATTGACGCGGGCGCTTTGGCGGATCGGACGCTCTTGCCTATTTCATCGACGGACTTTTCGGGTTATCTAAGGCAGGGGGTGACAAGTGTAATTCTTGGTCAGGATGGATATTCGCTTGCGCCTTTGCCGGGAGGAGATTTTTCGGTATTTCATAAACATACGCATGCAAGGGGAGTGAACGTTGATTGGTTTTCTTTCCAGGATTTTTTGAAGACTTTGTCGAAGCTGTCATTACCCATAAATGTGGGAAGTTTTGCGGGGTTGAATGGTCTTTATCGGGGGCTTTTTCCCAAAGTGAAGCTTGATCTTACGGAGAAAGAGAAAAAGGTGTTTGAGGAGACGGCGAGACAGGCTTTAAGGGATGGGGCTTTTGGTCTATCTTTGTCTCGGGAAGGAACTCAAGGTGGAATTTTTAATGAAAATGCGATTGCGGATTGGCTACGAATTACTCAGGAGGAGAAAGGTCTTTTATCAGTGACTTTGCGACGACAAGAAAGGACTCTTTATGAAGAGACCTCGCTTGCACTAAAGGCATATTTTCAAGCAGGAGGAAGAATGATTTTGCGCAACTTTGAACCGAAGCTAGGAGATAATCGGGAAAACCAGGAAGTTATAAAACTTCTTCATAAGAGTACTGATTATATGGAAGTGTACGTGGAGCTTATGCTTAGCCGATACTTGCTTTTTCCTCTTTATTATTTATTACCTTTGTGGGCGAGGCGGGGGACGGTCGAGGAGATGCGTCAGGCCTTCCAAGAGAAACAATCGAGACGGCTTATAGAAAAAGAGATTGAGTGGAATAAAAAGAGGAAATTATTTTTGGCGTTTACGCCCCATTTGCCCTATCTTAAGCCTCGATTGATTAAGAGCAAGGCGGAACTTTTATCGATTATGGAAATAGCGGGCCTCAGAGCTTTTGTGATGGAAGAAGGCATTGATATGAAGACCTTGCAAGAATTTTTAGGAGAGGAAAAGGTGATTCCGGTTTCTTCTGACCCTAGACTTTTTTCTCTGGAGACAGGCTTTCTTTCATATCTTCAAGAGGCGAGCAAGGAGCCAGAATCTTTTTCCAAGGCAGTGAGCAAGATTACTGGAGAGGTGGCAGATCGGCTGAAGATCAAAGAGCGGGGGGAGATCGCCGAGGGGAAATATGCGGATTTAGTGCTGTATAATCAAGAACGGGTAGAGCGGGTGTGGGTGAATGGAGAGGAGATGTATGATGGAAAGATGGCGCGGGAGGCAAAAGGGAATAGGGGGAGGGTTTTAATTAGGAAGGCCGCGTAAAAGTGAGTACGCTCACGCGGTCTTCGCTTCGCTACGAGTCTTGGTGGTTATATTTTTCTACACTGGTAAAATTTTTATGAGTATAATTACGAGAGATGTTTGGATTTAGGAAGACGAGGAAAAGTTTTTTGAAGATTAATACCAGCAACGCGGGGATTTTTTTTGGCTTGCTTATTTTCCTCCTGACCTTTTTCGGATTTATAATGCTTTCTTCGGCATCATTATCTTTAGGAGAAGCGAGATTTAATGATAGTTGGTATTACTTGAAGCACCAGGCTTTGTCTGGCCTGCCTATGGGGTTATTTGGTTTTTTCTTCATGTATTTTTTAGCTGGGGAATGGCTTAAGAAAGCGGCATTTCCAATCTTTCTTCTTTCGGTAGGATTTTTGGTTTTAGTTTTTACACCGCTGGGAATTAATGCAGGCGGAGCAGAGCGGTGGGTGAATTTGCAATTTTTTTCCTTCCAGCCCTCGGAGCTTTTGAAGATTTCTCTCGTTCTTTATGTTGCAGCATGGCTTTCTTCGGCTCTACGGAAGCGGGAGGAGGATTTTTTTAAGGGATTTGTGCCGTTTATTTTAATCTTGTCTTTCGTGGGAGGAATGCTTCTTTTGCAGCCGGCGACTTCGACGGCAGTGATTCTTCTTTCGACCGCACTCTTGATGTATTTTATTTCTGGAGCAAAAATGCGATATATTCTTGTCTTAGGTGGTTTGGGAGTAACGGTGCTTGCTGGGACAATATACCTTACCCCTTATAAATGGAAGCGATTTGAGACATATTTGAATCCGGCGCAAAATCAGAGCTCTTCAAGTTTCCATATTAATCAGACGATTAAGGCAGTTTCTTCCGGACAATTTTTTGGTGTGGGATATGGGCAATCGACAACGAAGCTCAAATATTTACCGGAACCGATGGGAGATTCGATCTTTGCAATTCTTGCGGAGGAGTTTGGTTTTCTTGGAGTAGCGGTGATTATTTTTGCCTACTTGCTTATCTTGCTCATGTGTTTTTATTTTGCCTATCGGGAGACGGATCAATTTTTCCGATTGCTTTTTGCGGGGTATGGGTGGCTCATTGGCTTTCAGGCATTTGTAAACATTGCGGCGATCTCGGGGGTGATACCGCTTACGGGGGCGCCACTTCCTTTTGTGAGTTATGGGGGAACGGCGCTAGTTGTGAATCTCACGATCTCTGGGATTCTTGCGGGTTTGATGCGTAAAGTGTAATTTTTGGTCTTTCTTCCCAAATACCGCGTTGCTCGCTCCGCTTCCTCACTCGACATACACTTTCTTACGTATGCCTCGCGAGTATTGCTCACTCGCTCCTTGTCTTTGGAAAAAAATCTTTGGAAATTACTTTTGTGTCGCAAGGTTTTGCTTAGTGGACGAGAAGAAAGAAAAACATGGATTTTAGAGGTTTTTTGTGGTTTACTTAGGGTTACTTATTTCTTTTTCTTATGAAGAAACTGACGCAGGGGACTTTGGAGAATGGATTGCGTCTCATATCAATTCATGATGATGACTGTGAGGCGATATATTTGGATTTGATATTTGAAGCGGGGTCTTTGTATGAAAATCAGGAGTTGCATGGCTTGGCGCACCTCTATGAACATCTTATCTTAAAGGCGACGCAAAAGTGGCCGGATAAGTTTGTTTTTGCGCGAGTGAAGGATCGGACGGGCGCTTACTCTAATGCTCGGACCTCGAAATATAGTTTACGAGTCATTTTTTCTTTTTCAAAAGAGAAAGCGAGGGAGATATTTGAAATTCTGCATGAGATTGTTTGTAAGCCGTTTTTCTCCCAAGAAAATCTAGAGGAAGAAAGAGCGATAGTTTTACAAGAGATTGCTCGGGCGGAGGCTGATCCAATGCGGCGCTTATGGTTTGAAGCAGATCTGAAGATGTTTGCAGGAAATAAAATTGCTCATCGAGTATTAGGATATAAAGAAACTTTGGAAAAAATAACCCTTTCTGATTTGCAACAATATCAGAAAAAATTTTTAGTTCCTAACAATGCGGCGCTTGTCATATATGGGGGTTTGCAGGTAGAAAAAATAAAAGATCTGTTGCAGGAATTCTTTTCTGATTGGACTGAAAGTGAAAAAGTAGAGGAATTTTTATTATCTCGAGAAGCTGTTACAGAAAATAATGTTTATGTTTTTGAGGATTCAGAATCATATCGATTAGTGTTGAGTTTTTGGTTTGCAGATATTTCAGAGAAGGAGAGGATTGCTTTGGGATTAATCAATCATTTTCTTACTTATGGAATAAGCTCTTATTTATATGAAGAACTGCGTGTAAAAAATGCTTTTACTTATTCGGTTTCGGCTCAATTTTCTTATTTTCCTAATCTTTTGTTTGAGGATATTTCTCTTCAAACAACTAAACCTTTGGAAGCGAATAAAAAACTTCTTGATTGCCTTAATCATTTTCCAGAGGTTTTCACTCAAAAATTTTTTAATGAAATTCGAGATCAAATGATTGCTTCTCTAAGGCTTTGGTATGCTGAGCAGGATAATGTTCTTAATTTTTATTTTGGGGTTTGGACTCGCCATGAGGAAATAGATACAATTGAAAAATACTTTGATTTTCTTTCCCATCTTTCTTACGAGGAGGTGATGAGAGTTTTTACTAAGATATTTAAAGAAGGTAATAAAGGAATTCTTCTTTCGGGAAGAGAAAATTTACTTTCTCAGTTGCAAAAATAACTATGAAAAAACCAAGAAGGATTCTTTTGTGTGGTGGGGGGAGTGGAGGACATATTTTTCCTTTAGTCGCTAAGGTGGAGGCGATGGATGGACAGGCGGAGTTTTATTACGCAGGGCCGGATGATCGATATCGGAATTATTTGGAACAAATAGGAGTGATATGTTTTACGGTGTACGGGGCGAAGCTCAGACGGTATTTTTCACTAAAAAATATTCTGGATTTTTTTCTTTTCTTTTTTAGTTTTTTACAGGCGATTTATGTGATTTTCCGAGTGTGGCCAGATGAGATTTATAGTAAAGGAGGGCCGGGAGCGTTACCGGTCGTCGTCATCGGGTGGCTCTTTCAGGTACCTGTGACTATTCATGAATCGGATACTATTCCGGGACTAACTAATCGCATATCAGCACGATTTGCGACGAGAATTGAGGTGAGTTTTTCTTATGCAAAAAAATATTTTTCAAACCCAAAGAAAGTGGTGGTAGTAGAGCACCCAATCCGACAGCAGGCGCTTTCCGGATTATCTTTGTCGCAAAAAGAGGCCAAAGAACGTCTAGGGTTTGATCCAAAAAAGAAATTATTGGTAGTGGTGGGGGGGTCAATGGCTTCAACTCGGATTAATAAAGTGGTTTTTCAAGCGCTTATGACTCTCGGAGAAAAAGGGTGGCAGATCTTGCATCAGGTAGGTGAGACTGATTGGCTTGAAGCGAAGAGAATGAAGGCGGATTTTTATAAACCAATGAAGTTTATTGAGGAGATGGGAGTGGCGTACCAGGCGGCGGATGTGGTCCTCTCTCGGGCGGGATCGAGCTTATTTGAAATCGCGGCGTATAAAAAACCGATGATTCTCGTGCCTTTGCCAGAGGCGGCGAATGATCATCAGAGTAGGAACGCGGCGGAGGCGAAGAAGATGTTTCCCGGCGTGACAGTATTTACGGAAGAGGAATATATAGTGGATAAATTGCTAGCGGTGCTTTTGTAGTTTTTTTGCTATGCTTAGGAGGTGAAGCTTTTTTGGGTTTTTTGTATTAATTTCTTTAAATTATTTTATTGTTGCCTAAAATATCTTAGCTAGGAATTGGAAATATTTCTTATTGACACCCCTAAAAAATCTATTTTTAATGAAGAGAATTTTTGCTTAAATTCTTTTTAAAAAAGAGAGATTTGCATTATATTGATGAAAAAAATAGATCTCTAGAAAATAAAGTTTATTCAATATTAGTCAATTAATATTTAAAATGTGGCAAAAGATGCTTGTAATAATGCGCCTGTAGAATGCATGGAGGAAGTTAATAAACTAAAAGCGGCAGGTTTATTTATGCCAGCAGTAGAAAAAAGAATAAAAGATATAGATGAAAGAGCAAGAAGCAAGTGAAGTAAAATCGGAGTCTAAAAATAGATTTTTTCGAAATTTTTGCTAGAATAGCGAGATGAAACAGGGAGAGGTGCGGGTGAGGATTGCGCCGTCGCCGACGGGGTATTTTCATATTGGAACGGCGAGAACGGCTTTGTTTAATTATCTTTACGCCTTAAAGACGGGAGGAAAATTTTATTTGCGGATTGAGGATACTGATAAGGAGCGATCGGAGAAAAAGTATGAGGAGGATATTCTGGAAGGGATGAAATGGCTCGGATTTACCTACGAGCCGGAGGTGTTGCGGCAGAGTGAGCGAGGAGAGATATATGGAAAGTATGTAAGAAAGCTTTTGGAAGCGAAGAAGGCATACTATTGCTTTTGCTCAAAGGAACTTTTGGATAAGGAGCGAGAGGAGCAGATGGCAAAAAAAATGCCTCAGGTATACAGCGGCCGGTGTCGAAATCTTTCAGAAGGCGAGATAGAAGAGAAATTTGCTAAAGGAGAGCGAGCGGTAGTGCGGATTATGACGCCGCTTATGGAAATCACTTTTTCGGATGCAATCCGGGGTGAAGTGAAATTTGATACGCAATATATCGGGGACTTTGCGATCGCGAAGAATGCTGATGGGAAAACACTTGAAGCTCTATATCACTTGGCCGTGGTTATAGATGATTATGAGACGAACATTACTCTTGTCATTAGAGGAGAAGATCATTTGGCGAATACGCCTAAGCAGATTCTTATCCAAGAAGCTTTAGACTTACCGCGACCGGAGTACGCTCATTTACCCCTTATTCTTGATGAGAAACGAGCAAAGCTTTCTAAGCGATTTGCAGCCACAGCCCTCTCTGATTATCGGAAAGAGGGTTATTTACCGGAGGCGATGAGAAACTTTCTTACCCTTCTCGGGTGGCATCCGGTAGATGATAAAGAAATATTTACTTTGGAAGAAATCGCGGCAGAGTTTACTTTGGAACGAATCCAAAAGGGTGGAGCGATTTTTGATGGAAAGAAACTTCGATTTTTGAATGCTCATTATTTGCGGAGTAAAAGCGATGTAGAGCTTGCAGGATTGTTAGAAATAGAGGTAACAGAACAAAATTGTAAGAAAATTGCGGCGGTGAAGGAGCGAATGGATACACTCTCTCAATTCTCTATTCTTACTGATTTCTTTGATGCTCTTCCCGAGTATCCAGCGGAGCGGCTTATTTGGAAAAAATCAGACAAGGAAACTACGGGGAAAAATCTTCTAAAAATCTCAGAAATATTTAATACAAATAATAATTTTAGTCAAGCAAAAATGGCCATCGAGACTTATGCGGAGGAAGAGGGGAGGGGAGAAGTCTTGTGGCCTTTGCGTGTAGCTCTTTCAGGGAAAGAGGCTTCACCAGGACCAATTGAAATCATGGAGGTTTTAGGGCTCGCTGAAAGCCAAGAAAGAGTGAAAAAAGCCTTGAAAAACCTAGGCTTTTAGATGGGCTTTTTTATTTAAAAGTGCTATAATAAGTAGATGTCTTTTGGAGTTTAAAAGGATAAATTACGACGATGTATTTGTACACAAAAATTAGTTTTTTTATTTTCTTTATAGCACTTTCTCTGGGAATATTTTTCACCGTATTGGCACAGCAGACAGATCAGCAATCTTTGGTGGAATTACGGGCTAAAGAAGCGATTGCCAAGAAAAATCAGGAGCTTACAGATTTACAAAAAAAGATTAATGAAACGCAGGTGGGTTTGGATCAAGTAAGTTCACAGAAACAGACTTTGAGCCAGCAAGTAAAGAAGGTGGAGCAGACCATTAAGCAGCTTGATTATTCGGTGAAAGCTAATCAGGTAGCAATCGAGAAATATGGTCTGGAAATTGATTCGCTGGAAATAAAGACGGAAGAATTGCGGCAGAAGATCGCATATAAGCAGGAGGTGGTGCGCAAGCTTTTACGAGATCTTGATCAGACAGAATCGGATGATATAGTAATCCCACTTCTTAGGAATGGGAGTTTATCGGATTTTTTGTCCGAGATTGAGATAATCCGGCAGGCGCGAGCAGGAGTGGAGAATGACGTGAAGGATTTGAATCAATATGAGGCAGAACTTTTGGAGCGAATGGAGGAGATTGATGAGAAGAAACAAAGCGTGCAGACAGAGACGGAAAAGGCCAAGGCAAGAAGAGAGATTGCTAAACAGGAAAAAGCATCCCGGGATGAGCTTTTATCGATAACAAAAAATAAAGAAAAGAATTATCAGAATATTCTACAACAGCTTTATGAACAGCAATTAAAGATTGCAGAAGAGATTGAAGCGGAGGAAGCGAAGCTTCGAAAAGACATTAATCCCGATGAGATTCCGAAAGCCCGAAGAGGAGTCTTAGGCTGGCCGGTTTCTGGAAAGACGACACAGGGGTATGGAGCGACGGCTTTTGCTAAGAATGGATATCGAGGTAAGTGGCATAACGGAATCGACATTGGAGTACCAACAGGCACGGAGATCGTTTCTCCGGAGGATGGAGTGGTAGCAGCGACGGGAGACCAAGACAAATATTGCCGGAAAGGAGCTTACGGCAAGTTTATTGTGATTCGGCATAACAATAACCTTACGACTCTTTTTGGACACTTATCAAAGATCGGAATGGGGATTACCGCTGGCAAGGAGGTAAAAAGGGGAGAGCTTATTGGGTATGTTGGGAGTACAGGGTATTCGACAGGATCACATTTGCATTTTACGGTATATGATTCAAAGACTTTTAGTATAGGCGCGAGCAGGTCGTGTGGGCCGATGCCGTCTGGAGGAGATCTAAATCCTCTCCAATATTTGTAGTTTTAGGGCGCTCATACTTTTGGCGGAGTTTGCGATTTTTTTCCTGTTACCCAGCTCTTAGTAGTGCTCCCTTGGCTCCTCGGAAATAAATAGCAAACTCCATTCAAAATTACTTCGCGTAGCTGACACGATTATTTGCTTTTGTTGTGAGATGAAGATGATGGGGGAGAGGGAAGGGGGTAATTTGTAATTAGAAGGTAAATAATTTGAGAGAGAGTGTATTCAAATAATTATTTGAATAGAGAAAAAATTTTCTTTTGGAACTGAGGTGACAAATATGTCAAGGAGTTGTGGATAACTTTTAGGGACTCCCCTACTAAAATTTAAAAAAAAGAGGGGAGTGGTCAAAGGAGAAAATAGTAATTGGAATTTAGCAGTTTAGAGAAAGGATCAGGGAGTAGTTAGTATTTTATAAATAGTAATTTAAGAGAAGAATAATTTTAGTTTAGAAAAGGAAATATTTTTTAAAGCTGATGCATAGAACCTTTTTTATAAGTTTAATAAAACTAATACATTGTCGCAAAAGATATATTGTGCGACAGTATTAAACTTGATTCCCCCAATATTTATAAGTCTTTGTAAGAGATCTTTGATATAATAGGGCGTCTATGAATGAGTATAAGGATATGGCGGAGTTTCAGAGTCAGGCTGGGTATCTCGTAGATGATGTTTGGTATCCGCGTGTGACTAAGATCATTGAGATAAAGGCAAAGCCAGCTCTCTATCGCTACTATGCGAGCCTCTCTAGCTATGAGGAGGGAGAAGAGATCAAGAAGCAATCAGCGACTGAGGGGACGCTTGTCCATGAGGCTCTCCAAGGACTTTTACTGGGAAAATCAGTGACCGTGTCCCCTACTATCGCGCCAGCGATTGAGACGGCGATGGACTTTATCCGGCACCATAATATTCAAATCGATCCTGAGTATGTGGAGCGTAGAATTGTGAGCCAGGAGCACCGCTACTCGGGGACAATTGATAGCTTGGCGCTCATCGATGGTAAGTATGCGATTCTTGATATCAAAACCTCGCAGGCTATCTATCGGGACTATTGCCTTCAGACCGCGGCTTATATGGAGGCTCTCCAAGATGATTTTCATGGGATTAGCACCCGGTTTATTTTGCGGGTGGATCAAGCGACGAGCTGCATTCGATGTGGAGCGATGATGCGGATAAAAGGCGGACGGGAAAAGGTGAAGGAACCGTACCCGCGGGGGTATAATTTTCGCATGTGCAGGGAGGGGGAACATGAATGGAGGCCGATGAGGGGGATTGTGGAGATGAAGGAACTCCCCTCTTTTGAGGCCGATCTTAAAGCATTTTTAGGGGCAAAGACTTTATGGGAATGGGAGCATGGAATATGGTTGCGTAAAATAGGTTATCTGTAATCTTAAGATTATTACGCTCATATATTCCTTCACTTATTTCAATAAATTGACAATGAGCGAAGTAAGTTTGGATAAGAGGAGATGTCCACAAGGTGGGTTTTGGTAAACTGAGAGGAGTTGATTATGAAGAAAAAGATAGAGAGTAAGGGGAAAAGGAAGGTGCGGGATACAAATAGGCATATCCGAGTGGGGTATGTGATTCGGACGGCTCTTTTTCTTCTTTTTATGATTTGTTTGGGTCTTTTTGTAACGAATTTGTCACAGAATAGAGAGTGGTTGAAAGCGAGTCAGTCGGAACTTCTACTCCAAGGAAAACTTGCTACGCTAAATTGCAGATCAAAATTTGGTGGAATTCGTAGTTTTTATGAAGTGCCAGTCAGTCCAGTTAGTCTCATGTCGTTGGGGGACTTTGATTTTATTTTTTTTGATCCGTCGCGGAGTGGGAATACGGATTCTTTTTCTCTCTATGTAGGGAGGACATATTTTGATGAATTGGAAGAAGCATACGCAGCATACATCGATGATCCTGTCTCAAGAGACTTATCGCAAGTTTCTGAGTCAATCGAAGCTTTATTTAGATACAAGATGAATAAAATTAAAGAAAGGCTTTCCTCATTAGAAAAAGAAAAAATGAGGACTAAAGAATTAGAACAGAATATAAATTATCTTCGTGACGAGGAAGCAAAAATTAAGAGAAGCTTTGCTTTGTATCTAGCTCTTATTAATGACAAAAAAAATGCCCCCTCTTGTATAGATTTAGCGCTGGAGGAAAGAGATAGAAAAGAGGATACTGCAGGGACTACTGGAGGATCTACAGGAATGAGTACTGGCGGTGGGGGTACTACCAGTGGTGGGACGGGTTCGAGTGGAACGACTGGGGGGACTACTGGAGGATCTACAGGGATGAGTACTGGCGGTGGGGGTACTACCAGTGGTGGGACTTCAGGATTGAGAAATGTGACTAACCCAAACTCGGGTGCTGCTGGCTCAAATACGGGCGGTGCGGGAGGGTCTGGAATGACTGGTCTGTAATCCACAGAGCTATTTTTCTTACTATTTGCTATACTAAAAAAATTAATGGATGGGTTTGCAAAAAACTTCATGTCAATTCTTGCCATAATTCTTCTTGCGATCCTCGGGGGATATCTTTGGTATCAGAATAATAATCTGAAGCAAGAATTATTTCGGGTGAAGCGAGCGACGTCTTCGGGCGGGAGTCTTTCGGTAAATATGACGCCAGAACAGGAGATTGCGGCTCTTGAGAAACAGTTGCAGCGATTACTAGAACTAAAAGCTACCTTAGAGAAATGATACTTCTCAGTTAGAGGTGGAGATTTTTATGTTAGCCGTGGCGGAAGATGATGACGTCGCCGTCTCGCACAATATAGTCTTTGCCTTCGAGGCGAAGTTTTCCTTTTTGTTTGGCTTGGTTCCAGCCGCCCAAGGCAATAAGATCTTCATAGGAGACAATTTCGGCCTTAATAAATTTTTGTTCAAAATCAGTGTGGATAACCCCGGCGGCCTCTTTGCCGGTCATTCCTTTTTTAATTGTCCAGGCGCGACTTTCCTCCTCGCCGGTGGTATAGAAGCTCATAAGCCCCAAAGTCTCGTAGGAAGCCCGGATAAGGGCTTCTAAGGCCGGTCTAAAGGCCTCTTCGGAGGCACTTAGATCGGCGATAATGGCCTGACTCCCCTCTTTTAAAATAGTTTCCTTGAGGGCGGGAGAGACATCGGCTTCTTGACCATTCAGGAGATAAAGACGTTTCTTGCTTGAGAGAAGGCCAAGATTTATGATAATTTTCTCTTCAGAAAATTCGGTGATGAGCTTGCCGGCTTCTAATTTGGCCTTGATAGTCTCAAGGAGGGTTTTTTCTTGGACGGCGTCTTTGCTTCCGCTTTTTATTTCTTTATCGATGCCCTGCAAACGCTTTGTGACTGTCTCGAGATCTTTCAAGATGAGCTGGGTGTTAATGATCGAGAGATCTCGGAGCGGATCAACGGAGTTTTCGACGTGGATAATATCGTCGTTATTGAAACAGCGAAGGACCATGACAATAGCGGAGACTTCGCGTATGTGGGAGAGAAATTTATTGCCGAGACCGGCACCTTCCGAAGCGCCCTTCACGAGGCCGGCGATATCAAAAAATTCAACAATGGCGGGAACGGTTTTTTTAGAGCTGCTTATTTTTGTGAGTTCCGTGAGTCGAGTGTCGGGGACGGAAACGATGCCGATGTTGGGGTCGATGGTACAGAAGGGGTAATTTGCAATATCAATATTTTGATTTGTTAGTAATTTAAAGAGGGTTGATTTACCCACATTAGGCAAGCCCACTATCCCGATTGATAACTTCATTATTCTTTTTTTGGCGCTCGTACTTTTGGCGGATTTTGTGATTTTTTCCTGCGGTGCCTCCTCATGTGTACCTAGCTCTTAGTACACTGTGGCGGCTCCTCGGAAATAAATCGAAAACTCCATCCAAAATTACTTCACGGAACTGACACACTTATCTACTTTGTAAAGTTTTGAACTGTAATTCTATATTATTTTTACCGGAAATAAAAGCGGTTTTCGATGCGGAAGTCGAGGGTAGAGAGCTTTAGTGGATCAGGTTTTTTAGTTTCTAAGAGTTTTTCTAGGGCAAGGAGAGGTTCTTTAGGAGAGAAGCGGAGACTGAGAAAAAGAGTACCATTGCTCCGGCTTATTATTCCGCGGATTTCTTGATTGGCTTCGTCGATGATTATTTTATTAAAAAAAATATTTTTAGGCGGATGAGTGGCAAAATATATGAGCGCCGGGAGGAAGCGGGATAGGATAACCATATCCCCAAGTTTTTTTTGCTTCTCGGCGTCAAGGCTGAAAATCAACAGCTTACCGCCTTGGATTCGAGGCGCTTCAGCAAAAAGAATGCCCTGATCATCAAAATAAAAACACATATTTTCTTTGGAGAAACAACTAATGCCAATTGCCGTCCGTTCTTCCACTTGGAGTTTAATGTTTCTTTTTAAAAAATCTTTAATGATGGTGATTTTTTTGATAGCGGGAGCACCTTTTGGGATGAAAGCATTTTGTTTTATTAAGAAAAAATTAGTTTGGGTTTCATGTTGTTTAAAGAAAGAAATAATCTCTTTTTCCTCGGTAGTGGTCGCGCCGCTTACGGAGATGGATCGAACATTAAAAAAACCTTTGGAATTTAGAATATAGCCGCCGCCTGAAAAGAGGATAAAAATAAGGAAGAGAAGAAAATATATTTTTTTCATAGTGTTTTATTCAATGTTGTATTTTTTAATGAGCGGATTAAGGCGGGTTAAAAATTCGTAGTGGGAGGCATTTATTGTTTTGGCTTGATCAAGAGCGGAGAGTGATTCTTTGCCATCTGTGCCAATCAGCGTGACTGGATCGCCAAAGAAGGCTTCGGAGATATGGGAAAGATCAATAGTAATCATGTCCATGGAAATCCGACCAAGGATAGAGGTTTTTTTGCCTCGGACAAGAACTTTACCCTTATCAGAAAGCGCGCGAGGGATGCCATGCCAATATCCAATAGGAACGATGCCAATCTTCATTTCTTTTTTAGTCTGTTTTACCCCATCGTAGCCTATTCCCTCCCCTTTGGGGATTTTTTTTATTTCGGAAAGGTAGGAGTGAAAAGAAAGAGCAGGAGAGAGGGAGGTGACCGAGAGATTATGATATTCTTCGTGCGGTTCATAGCCTAAGAGTCCCATGCCGATGCGAACAAGATCGAGATGGTATTTAGGATTCATGAGGGTGCCGCCTGTAGCGCTGATGTGCGAGAGGAATTTTTTAAAACCAGTCTGCCGAAAAAGATTAATTATGGAAATGAATTGAATAAATTCTTTTTCTGTTTCTTCTTTTCTTTCTTTGCGGGCGCCGGAAAAATGAGCATAGAGGCCTAGCGGGCGGAGCTTTTCTTTTTTTAAGAGATGAATGAGCTCGAGGAGTTCATTTTTTTGAAAGCCCTGTCGGTGGAGGCCAGTATCAAATTTAAGATGAAAGTCAGGACGATGAGTAGTAGGTAAGGAAAGATAGGCTTTTAGAACATCAAAGTTTGATAAGGTGATTATAATGTCGTTTTTTTTGGCCAAGGGAAAAAGTTTGGGAAGGGTGGCGCCGAGGACAAGGATAGGTTTCTTTTTGATATATTTTCTAAGCGCAATTCCCTCTTGCACGGAGTCGACGCAGATGCCATCGCATTTTCTTGATTCACTAATCATAGAGGAAAAGTCGAGGAGGCCATGGCCATAGGCGTTGCTTTTTATCACGGCAAAAAGCTTGGTTTTGGGAGTGAGGAGAGAGCGAAAAAAAGAGAGATTTTTATCAATGGCGGACTTACTAAGATTGATCCAGGCCTTATAGGGAGGGAGATTCATGTGTACTTTATATTATGCTTCTCTACAGGTCCTTTACAACTGGTTACTAGGCGCTCGTTCTTTTAGGTCTTTTTCGATTTTTTTCTTGCGTTCGGTGCTCACATGTCAAACTCTCAAATATATTCCACATTACTTTGCGTGATTAGAGCGAAAATACCTTACTATTTGTAGGGTATTTTAAAATAGTTTTATCGTGCTTGCGGTACTTTGATTACAAAGTACCTTTGTTTTTCATTAAGGGGAAGATGACAGTCTCGCGGACGGGTCGATCCATAATGATGGCAAAGAGGCGTTCGGAAAGACCAAAGCCGGCGGCTGGAGGCATGCCATACTCGAGCGCGGTCAAGAAGTCTTCGTCGAGCTCTTGGGCTTCTTTATCCCCTTTCTTGCGGAGCTCCATCTGGCTCTCAAAGCGGGTGCGTTGGTCGAGTGGATCATTGAGTTCACTAAAGCCTTTGCCGAGCTCACTTCCGGCGGCAATGATTTGGAAGCGTTCGACAACTGCTTGATCTTTTTCAGTTCTTTTAGCTAAGGGCTCAATTACCACTGGCGGATTCATGAGAATACAGGGCTGGATGAGATTGGGGCGAATCTTTTTCTTGTAAAGGAGATCGATGAGACGGCCGGCTTCTTCATGGCCTTCAAGCTTTATATTTTCTTCTTTGGCTTTTTTTGTGAGTTCAGCTTCCTTTGCGGTGCGGGGATCTAGGCCAAATTTTTCTTCAAAAAGATCGCAAAAATTAAGGCGAGGGAGGGGTTTACTCCAGTCAAGCGTGTGACCATCTTTTTCGTTCGTGAGACCGCCAGTGACATCTTTTACGAGTTTTTTGTATAAATCTTCGGTAAAGTCCATGAGCGCGTGATAATCGGCGTAGGCCCAGTAAAACTCGCACTGGGTGTAGTCTTGGAGATGCTCAGCATCAATGCCTTCATTGCGGAAGACGCGGCCGAGCTCAAAGACTTTAGGGTAGCCGGCGACAAGGAGTTTTTTTAAGGGAAGCTCGAGGGAAATCCGAAGATAAAAATTGCGATCAAGGGCATTGTGATGAGTGATAAAAGGCTCGGCTTCGGCGCCACCGGCGATGGACTCGAGGACTGGAGTCTCTACTTCAAGAAATCCATGTTTTTTGAGATGGTCGCGAAGAGAGGTAAAGAAAATATTTTTCTTGATAAAAAGGTCGCGGACGAAGGGATCAGTCAGGATATCGAGATAGCGTTCGCGGAGCTTTAACTCCTCATTTTCCAATCCATAGTAACTACTGGGAAGGGGGCGGAGGGATTTTACAAGAAGCTTGAGATTTTTTGCAAGTAGACTATTCTCACCTTTTGCAGTCACAAAAAGAGTGCCAGAGCTTTCCAAGAAATCTCCAATGTCAAGATTGTTTTGATAGAGAGCGTAGTGCTCTTCTACAGTATCTTTTTTTACAACTATCTGGAGCTTATCCGTACCATCAAAAATATCTAGAAAAAAGACGCCACCTTGGCCTCGCATGCCAGTGATGCGGCCAACAATGGTGATATCTTTTTTTTCTTCCGACCAAACAGTAAAGGATTCTTTTACTTTATTTATCGGAGTGAAGGCAGAAACAAAAGCGGGATACGGATTGATTCCCGCTTCGATAAAATGAGAGAGCTTTTTTTTACGGTCGGCAATGAGATCTTCGAGCATAAGAGGAAGATTAATCTACTGAGACTACTTTATAGCTCATTTCTCCCTTGGGAGCTTTAAATTTGACTTCATCTCCAGCTTTTTTTCCGAGGAAGGCTTTGCCAATAGGAGATTCGTTGCTTATAAAACCGGATTCAGGGCGAGCTTCATTCGCACCCACAATGGTAAATTTGAGTTCTTTGCTGCCGTGCTTTGTCATAATCGTGGAGCCAATGCGTACTTGGGTGTGATCGCTGGATTTCTTGATGATGACGGCATGCTTCATCATCTCTTCGAGTTCGAAGATTCTTTTTTCTAGAATATTTTGGGATTCCCGCGCTTCCTGGTATTCGGCATTTTCTGAAAGATCGCCCAGATCTTTGGCACGCTTCAGCCGCTCGGAGATTTCAATACGACCATCATGCTTTAGGGCTTCGAGTTCTTTTTTAAGTTCTTCAAGACGGTCTTTTGTAAAGTACTGTTGTTCACTGATGCTCATAATTATTTATATGCTCGTACTTTTGGCGGATTTTACGATTTTTTTCTACGTTGGCTTTTCCCACTTTCTCGAGTACACATCAGCGAGGCAAATATATACTTCTTTTAGAATACCCTGGGATTCTCCTCAGAAAGAAATCGAAAACTCAATTCAAAATTACTTCGCTTGCAATTTTGCTCACTTTTTCGTAGTTATTTAGGCTACTTTTTTGCTTTTAGATTTTTGCATACAAAGCGGAAAGCGTCAAGGAAAGAGGGGGGATGTTTTTCGGTGGGAGAAAGGAAGCTTAGATTTTTAAGGGGGAAGACTTTGATGCGGGCGCCGTGCTCATCACTTTTTAGAATGATATTTTCCATAAAAAAATCAGGGGATTTTTCTTCTATATTTAAAATATAGTGGAGGAGGGCGCGGTGGATGACAAAATTTGGATTGCGAAGATCTTTGATGAAGAGGCCTCTTATCCAAAAGAGAAAGGAAATGGGAAGAGAACGAAAAAATGAAGACTTTTTTTCTCGTTCGAAGAGGAGAAGGTCGATTTTTTCGTTTAGCTGATTAAGGATGAGTAATATTTCTTTTTCTTCAGCGGCGAAGCTTTGAGGACAGAGAGAAAAGAGCCAGTCGCTTTTGGTCTTTTCTAAAGCGTGCTTATAGACGATTTCTTTTTGGGGATGGTCAGGAATGAGGAAGAGGTGAGGGAAAAAGCGTGTAGCTTTTTCGCAGAAAATAATTTCTTTGGCAGTAATAGTTTCTTTTTTGGAATGGACAAGGCCAATAGAGATAGGAGATTTGAAACGAGACCGGAGATAGTCGAGCTTTAGGATAAAGAGACTGAGATTTTTTTGCTCGACAAGATTGCTTATGAAGACAAGGAAGGAGAGAAGATAATTAGGATTAGGCGGTGAGGACTTCCCGGCTTGTTTCGGTAATGGCGATTGTGTGTTCAACATGGACGCAGACGGAGCTGTCTTTGGTGGCATAGCTTTCGTCGGGGAGCTCGATGACTTCGGCGGTACCTAAGGCAAACATGGGCTCAATGGCAAGGACCATGCCAGGTTTTATCTCTATCTTTTTTGAGGCATACTTTGTATCGTTTGGGATCCAGGGGTCTTCGTGGAGATTGCGGCCGATCCCGTGGCCTGTGAGACCTATGCAGGGGTAGACGCCATATTGGCGGGCAGTGCGCTCAATGGCTCTGGAAATATCAAAGATGGAGCGACCGGGCGAACACATGAGGGTGGCTTCCGCGAGGGCGACTTCGGCGGCAAGAAGGAGATTTTTTACTTCTTTTTTGACTGGGGAGACGAGGATGGTGGTGGCAGTATCAGTGTAAAAACCTTTATAGAGCATACCAAGATCGAGTTTGACTACGTCGCCGGGATTAATGGCATATTCGGTGGGTAGGCCGTGGACTATGATGTCATTTATTGAGGTGCAGATCGAGGCTGAGTAGGCTTTTTTTGCACCTTGGGGACGGTAGCCTAAGAAAGCCGCTTTGCCACCGGAGCGGGCAAAAAGAGAGGAGGCATAGTCATCGATGGTGCGGAGCGAGGTCCCGACGCGGATGACTTTAATAAGCTCTTCTTTGATGTGCCGAAGGATTTCCCCACCCTCTTTCATCAGAGCTATTTCATCTTTAGATTTTATGTGAATCAAAATTTTCTATTACTTTCTTTGCTATTTTTTCTTCAAGAGAGGCCCACTTTCAGAGAGATGGGTCATAATTCTTTCGTGAATCGCTTCTATCTCCCCTACTCCATCAATAGAGATAAGCCGGGAATCATAGTAATTCAAAATAGCAGGAATTTCTCGCTCAAACCAGGCGGAAAGGGCTTCGCGAGCTTTCGGGTCTTTATCTGAGGTGCGTTCGGCTCGCTCTTTCAAACGGCGGAGAGATTCATCTTTAGGAATGTCGAGGTATATTGGGATAGCTCTTGGCCTACCGAGAAAACGGAGAATGTCGTCAAAGACTTCAGCTTCATGTAGGCGGCGGGGCATGCTCTCGCTCAAGATTATGGCGTCTTGCGAGTGGATGCTATTTGCGAGCTTTTCGATCCAGAGCGTCTCGGCGAGCCAGGCTGGTGGGAGGCCGCCATTCATTAAAATATTTTTTATCTTTTGAGCGAAAAAATTGGCGCCTTCGGCGCGGGCGCGAAAGAGGGAGCCGACGGAGAAACTTACTATCTCGGCTTCAGGCTCGTCTTTTTTTACCGCCTCTTCAAGGAGGTGGCTTTGGAGGCTTTTTCCGGAGCCGGAGTGGCCGATGAAAACAAAAGATTGGGATTTCCAGGAGGTCATGTTGAAGAAAGAGTAGCATTTTTGGGGAGATTTTGAAATTTTAAAGATATAACGATCTTACGGCCGTAAGATAAATGTATTTAAAAAAGAAACCCCCATTGATACGGGGGTGAGGATAAAATTTTTGAGGCTCTTTTAGGAGAAGAGATATTTGAGAAGATTGCGCCATTTTTTGGCTCAGACCATTTCAGACTGCTTACTATCCTAATCCTACCTAAGCGTTTTTTAAGAGATTTCGTATTCGCGGAGGGCGAGCTGGGAGTTTAGTTGGCGGATGGAATCAAGGGCGACAGAGACGACAATTAAGAGAGAAGTGCCTTGGATGGAGAGATTAGTAGCGCCGGTGATGGCTTGGGTGATATTGGGGAAGATGGCAATCAGGCCGAGGAAGAGCGCGCCAAAGAGGGTAACTCGATTGGAAATAGTGCCGAGATGTTCTTCGGTGGGTTCACCAGGACGGATACCAGGGATCGATCCGCCGGAACGCTTAAGATTCAGGGCAATTTCTTTGGGCTCAAAGGTGATTGAGGTATAGAAGAAGGTGAAGGCAAAGACGAGGACGAAGTAGATGATGCTATAGACCCACTGATTTTGGAGAAGGTAATTGCTCCAGTCTGCAAGGATTGCGCCAACGCTCGGATAGATGAGAGCGATTATCTGAGAGAGAAATTGCGGGAAAAGAATGATTGAGACAGCAAAGATGATGGGAATGACGCCAGCTTGATTGACCTTGATAGGAAGATAGGAGGTGTTACTGATGGCGCCACCGGTACTCATACCCCGGATTTGGCGAGCATAAAGAATATTGATCTTTCGCTCACCTTGGGTGACCAAGACGACACCTCCTACAACCGCAATAGCAATCAACGCATAGGCAATATAGGTGGGAAGCTGACCGGCATCATAGGTAAGGATAGAATTGCGGATAGTCTCGGGAATGGCACTTACGATACCGGCAAAGATGAGGAGGGAGACGCCATTGCCGAGCTTTTGTTCGGTGATAATGTCTCCTAGCCAGACCAAGATAAGACTACCAGCGGTGGCGACAATCACATTGGTAATCACGGAAAGTGGAGTAAAGTCAGTGAAGACACCTTGCTGATTAAGAAGATTTAAAAATGTGTATGCCTGAAGGGCGGCAAGCGGGACGGAGAGCTGACGAGTGATTCGATTTAGCTGAGCTCGGCCTCGGCTGCCATTTTCATAATACAGGGCCTTGAGCTTTGGGAAGATCATCGTGAGAAGCTGAAGGACGATGCTCGCAGTAATATAGGGACCAACGCCAAGCATGACGATCGAGAGACTGCTTAAGGCGCCACCGGAGAAAACATTTAAGAAGCCTAGGATACTATTAGAATTAAAAAGGTCGATAAGCCGAGTGGAATCGATACCGGGAATCGGGACAGCGGCCATCAGGCGGAAAGCGATGAGTATACCGGATATAATCCCAATGCGGCCTAACAGGTCGGGGCTTTTCACAATACGGAGTATTTTTTCAAACATATTGTACTTTTTATTGTACCTTATTTGTTTCAGAAGAAACGTCGGCAGAGACTTTACCGCCGGCTTTTTCAATCTTATTCCTTGCAAGAACGGAGGTGATGATTTCGGGGCTCACTGTATAGGCCTTCATAGCTTCTCCATCACTTAAGAGCTTGATCTTGCTCCCTAAGTCTCGCTTTACAATAAAGCCAGCCTCAAGAAGAGTGACGGGAGAGACAATGTCGCTTTTGAGCTTTGCAAGATCTTTAATGTTTATAATAATCGCCTTGGGACTCTTGGGCTTATTTTTGAAACCCCGGAGTTTTGGAAGACGAATAATGAGATTGGAAATAGCGGGCTTGATGCGGCGACCGGCATGTTGTTTCTGACCGTTGCTACCGCGACCAGAGTAAGTGCCCCGTTTGCCGCCACGGCCGACGCGGGTTTTTTTCTTTTCTTTTAAGTGATGAGGACGTAAATCGTGAAGTTGCATAGATTTATTTCGTTTCGGCCGCGGGGGCAGAGGTTTCTAATGCGACTTTTTCCTTCGGGGCGGCGGGCTTTACCTTGATTTTTTCCAAGGCGTGGATGGTGGCGATCGCATTGGTGAGCTTATTGGTAGTCGAGCCTAAGGTCTTGCCGATCGCGTCTTTTATGCCGGCCATAGCAAGCACGACGCGGGAAGAACCACCAGCCCGGAGACCATGACCTACCGGAGCAGGTTTGATCATCACTCTTGCGGCGCCGAACTTGGCGCTTACTTCATGAATAATAGTGGTGCCTTTAGTGCCTACGCGGATCAAGGCTTTTTTGGCGGCGGTTTTAGCCTTATCAACGGCCTGGGCGACATCAGCGCCTTTTGCAATACCGACACCGACCTGGCCTTTTTCATCGCCAATGATGATTGTGGCCCGGAAGCGAAAGCGCTTACCACCAGCGACCACGCGGGTGACGCGGCGCATGTCGATCACTTTTTCTTTAAAACCATCAGTTTTTATAAATGGAGCGGGCTTCTTGTCACCAAAACGGCGAGGACCGCGAGCGCCATCGCGAGAAGGACCACGATCGGAGGAGTAGCTGCGCTGATTACTGGAGCGAGGAGCACTTATATTTTTGTTTGGAGTGTTTTCCATAATTATGTATTAAAATTTGAGTCCACCTTCTCGAGCGCCATCGGCAATCGATTTTATCCGACCGTGATATTTATAGGAACCTTTATCAAAGATGACGGCTTCAATGCCGGACTTTTTAGCTTTTTCGGCGAGATTCTTGCCAAGGGTAAGAGCGCGTTCGGATTTTTTTCCTTTTTCAGTTTTTGTATTGCCCGAGATAAGAGTTATTCCCTTGCTATCATCGATTAGCTGAGCATAAGTGTATTTGTTGCTACGGAAGACGGAAAGGCGGGGTTTTGCCGCAACACCAAAAATCTTGGCGCGGATGCGCTTGGCACGAGCTTGCTTTCTTTTGTTGATAAGAATTTTTTTCATGGTCGTGATGGTTTAGGCGGCGGAGGCACCGACTTTCTTGCCGGCCTTGCGGCGAACGACTTCGTTTTCGTAGCGAATCCCCTTGCCTTTGTAGGGCTCGGGCTTTTTGATCTTGCGGATATTGGCCGCGGTCTGGCCAACGAGATATTTGTCGATACCACTGATCTTAATGGTATTTTTATCCACCTCTGCTTTAATGCCTTCGGGAACGATAAACTTTACCGGATGACTGAAGCCGACATTGAAAGAAAGATTTTTACCTTCAACGGCGACTTTATAGCCGACACCTTCGATCTTTAATGATTTAGCATAGCCAGTCTCGAGACCGACTAAGGCATTTTTAAAAAGAGAGGCGATGGTACCTAGATTGATTAAGCCCTGGTGATTGTCGCCCAAGACTTCAAAGGTCATAGCTTTATCCTTGGCTTCAGCCTTGATGAAAGGGAGGATGGGTACGGTCAAGGTACCCATCTTGCCTTTAACGGTGATGATAGAGTCAGAAGTGGTGACTTCGATCCCTTCAGGGATCTCAATTGGCTTTTTTCCTAAGCGGCTCATGTATTTAGAAAAGTAGCGTAAGTCTAGCAAATTGCGTTTTGTTTTGCAAGATGGTTTGTATTTTTAAAAGAAAAGCCCCGCAAGATGCGGGGTAAGTGGGTGAAATTTAGATATTTGAAGAAGATTATGCCTTCTGAATGATCTCTCCCTTAGGATCGTCCATTATTGAGCGGCTATGTTTCTTGCCGTTCTCTAGAGAGCGCTTAATCGCTTCTAGGAGTTCAGAATGACAATACCAGAAAAAAAACCGCGTTTGCGGTTTTTTGGTTACCAGATTTCAAAGAGGAGTTCGCCGCCGGCTTTTTGCTTGCGGGCTTCTTTGCTAGTCATAATCCCTTGCGGGGTGCTGACTACAAGGTGGCCATAACCGCTTTTTACCGGCTTGAAATCTTTATAGCCAGCGTAGAGACGGCGAGAAGGCTTGCTGACGAGCTTGAAATCGCTGAATACGGGACGACCATTTTCGTCGTAGCTAATCTTAAGCTCTAAAAAGCGACTGGTTTCAGTGCGGCCTTTTTTGGCAATGCCTTTTATATAACCATTTTTTTCTAGGATTTCAGCGATGATTAAGCTGCGCTTTGTGTGCGGGACACGGAAAGCGTCATGGCGAGCCATAGTAGCGTTTTTTAAGCGAGTGAGAATTTGTCCGTACATATCTTTTGTTTACCAGCTAGATTTATGAACTCCAGGAATTTCGCCCTTGCTGGCCATTTCTCTAAAGCAAATGCGGCAGATGCCGAAATCGCGCATATAGCCATGCTTACGACCACAGCGAAAACAACGTCGGACAATCCGAGTAGAAAACTTTGGCGGTTTTTGCGAGCGAGCGATTACGGAAGTCTTGGCCATATTTTTGTCTAGTGAATGTAACTTGTTTAGAGCTTAATTGCAACTTTATCTTTGAAACGGGATGCCAAGTTCACGATAGGTCTCGATAGCCATGTCGCGATTCCTAACTCTGGGAACAATGGTAATCTCGACACCGAAGGCGGCGCGACTATTTTCTTGGTTGATTTCTGGAAAAACGACGTGATCGCGAAGACCAATGGAAAGATTGCCATGGGTATCAACATTATTGATATCAATGCCGCGGAAGTCACGGAGACGAGGAAGAATGATCTTGATGATTCGATTGAGAAAATCAACCATTCGCTTGCCGCGAAGAGTGGCTTTGATTCCAACGATATTGCCTTCTCGGGTCTTGAAGCCGGCAATGGACTTCTTAGCTGGTCTCGTCATTCCTTTTTGGGCGGTGATAGCGGTAAACTCCTTCATGATTTCAGGAAGAAGCTTGTCTTCGAAGCCGGGGGTGTTGATCGACAAGCGGCCGATACCGCTGTTGACTACCACTTTTTCGAATTCGTTTCTGTAGTTTTTTTCTCCAGTCTTTTTCATAGGTTTAGATTACCGCTTTACACTTCTTGCAAATGCGGAATTTCTTGTCACCCTCGATCTTATAACCGATCCGAGACGCTTTGCCGCAGTTCTTGCAGAGAATCAAAACATTGCTTATTGAAAGAGAACGGTTCATAGTGACCGCTTCGCTGCCTTTGTCGGACTTAGTCTGACTCTTTACGAATTTCTTGAAAACATTGATACCGTCTACACGGAGACGGCTAGTCTTTTTGTCGATCTCAAGAACCTTGCCGGATTTGCCCGCATCTTTACCGGTTAACACTTGGACCATATCTCCTTTTTTTATTTTGATAGCCATAGTTTTAGACAATATCTTCCGCTAAAGAAAAAATTTTTTCGTATTTTTCTTTGAGCTCGCGAGGAACGGGACCAAAAAGACGGGTACCGCGAGGTTCATTTTTTTCATTGATAATCACGACAGCATTTTCATCAAAGCGGAGATAGGAACCATCAGGACGGCGGATGGGATTGGCAGTACGGACCACGACGCAACGGACTATGTCTTTTTTCTTGACTTGCTTGCGGGGTTCGGCTTCTCGCACGGAAGCGATCAAAATCTCACCCAAGCGAGCATAGCGTTTGCGGCTGCCACCTAGGATGCGGAAGACATTGATTATTTTGGCGCCAGTGTTATCAGCGACTTTTACTAATGACCGTAACTGCAACATAGATTTAGGATTTTTTAATTATAACCCATCTTTTATCTTTTGACAATGGACGAGTTTCTTCCATCACTACTACATCACCAACTTTATACTGATTGTCTTCATTATGGGCTTTGTAGCGCTTATTGACCTTATAGTGCTTTTCATAGCGAGGATGTTTTTTGACGGTCTCGACCTCGACGATAGCCGTCTTCTGCATTTTGTCGGAGACAACTACTCCTTGCAGAGTCCGCTTGATGATTTTTTTATCTATAGATTTCATAGCTTTGGTTTATTTGGCTGTCTTTCCAGAGTTAAGTTCTTGTTCTTTTGCAAAGGTATTGAGACGAGCGATAAGCTTTTTTTCGGCCTTCAATTTCTTGGCGTTTTTAGCTTTACCACTTAATAATTCATTGCGAAAATTCCAGAGGCGGTCCTTAGCCTCAGAGATTGATTTTTTGAGTTCCGAAACAGATTTAGATCGGAGGATTTTCAGCTCATCTTTTTTCATAAAAATTATTTACCGATGACGCGGGTCTTCACCGGAAGCTTGTAGCCTGCAAGGCTCAAGGCTCGATCGGCTTTCTTTTGATCTACTCCATCGACTTCAAAGAGGACGCGACCGGGACGGACAGCAAAGACATAGTGATCAACGGCACCCTTGCCACCACCCATAGTAACTTCTGGCGGACGCATGGTGACTGGCTTATCTGGAAAAATGCGGATATAGACGGTGCCTTCTCGCTTTAAAAAGTTGGTGATCGTGCGGCGGGCGGCTTCGATCTGCTTACTTGTAATCCAGGCGGCGGATTCGGCCTTCAAGCCGAAGCTTCCGTAGGAAAGCTTGGTGCCCCGAGTCTCAATGGTCCGCTTGCGGGACCGGCCTTTTTGCCACTTTCGATGTTTGACCTTTTTAGGAAGTAACATACTTTTGGTTTATTTTTCTGAATCGCCGGATTTTTCTTTTGAGGGTTTATTATCTTCAAAAACCTGGCCTTTGTAAAGCCAAACTTTGACGCCGATTGTGCCATAGGTAGTAAAAGCAGTGGCTTCCGCATAGTCAATAAGCGCGCGGAGAGTCTGGAGGGGAAGACTGCCTTTTGATAGAGATTCACTACGGGCAATTTCGGAGCCGTTTAAGCGACCGGAGACCCGGACTTTTATGCCTTTCACATCTCTGTTTTGCATGGCGGTATCGATTGCTTTCTTTAAGAGGCGACGGAAAGGCATACGCTTTTCAAGATCAAGAGCGATATTTTGGGCGATGACGGCAGAGAAAATGTCTTGCGCTTTTAAGTCTTCAATGGAGATTTTAAGCTTGGAGTGAGGACCTTTTGCAAGATTATTTTTCTTGCGCATTGTGGTCAAGGCTTTTTCGATAAAAGCGGTGAGTTCTTCAATCCCCTTTCCTCCCCGACCAATAATGAGACCTGGGCGAGCGGCTTTTATAGTGACGCGACAGTCATTACTGCTGTTTCTCTCTATTTTAATGTTTACCACGCCGGCGGTGGCGATGCGTTTCATGACAGCGGCGCGAATAACCACATCTTCTTGCAGATAGGTGCGGAAAGACTTCTTAGCAAACCAACGGGCGTGCCAATCATTAACAATGCCGAGCCGAAGCGAATCTGGTCTAATCTTTTGTCCCATACTTTTAGTGCCTAATTATAATTATTAGTGTCTTTTTTGTCTAATTAGACGCTTTTCCGACGGAATATTTTTTTCATGATGCCGGTATTTTTATCCTCGACAACGACCTTATTTTTTTCTTTATTTTTTTCTGTGCGTTCGGTTTTTTTGATGGGCTTTACGGTTTCTTTGGCGGTTTTTGGTTTTTTTCGAACAATATTAAAAGGAGGAAGAATAGCTTTACCTTCGGCAAGAACTAAGGTGAGATGGCTCATTTTTTTCTGCATGGTGTTGGCGCGACCCATAGCGGCCGGAAGAACACGCTTTAGCATTGGCCCTTGGTCCACTTGAAAAGTCTTAATTACTAGGGCATTTGGGTTCATACCTTTTTCTCGGGCGCTCGCAATCCCAGCTCGGATGAGCTTAATGACTGGAGTAGTGGCGCGCTTGGCACGAAGCATGAGTTGAGCTTCGGCTTCAGTGGTATGAAGACCTTTAACCGAATGAGCAACTAAGCGAACCTTACGAGGCGCCATCTTCAAGTATCGAAGTTTTACAGTAGTTTCTTTCATAGAAATATTTATTTCTTACCTTCGGTCTTAGCGGCCTGAGAGGCGGTCTTAGCGGCTAAGGCAGCTTTTTGCTCGAGTTCTTTTTGAATTTTACCGCCGTGCTTACTGAAGGTGCGGGTAGGAGAAAATTCACCAAGTCGGTGACCAACCATTTCTTCGCGGATTTTGACTGGAATGTGCTTTCGGCCATTGTGAATTCCTAAAGTGAAGCCAACCATTTCTGGAGAAATTTCTGAGGCGCGAGCCCAAGTATTAATCACGGTCTTATCAGACGGACTGATCTTTGAAAGCTTTTTAATTAATTTCTGGTCGACGTATGGACCTTTTTTAGAACTTCTGCTCATAGGTTTATTTTCTTACTTTATTGATACGGCGTGAAACAATGAGGTGATCAGACCACTTCTTGCGCTTTCGGGTCTTTCTGCCACCAGTGATATTACCCCAAATGTCCTTCGGGCGTTTAGTGCCACGAGGTTGTTTCTGTTCTCCACCACCATAAGGGTGATCAACTGGATTCATAGCAGTACCACGGACGGTTGGACGAACACCGAGCCAGCGATTGCGACCGGCCTTACCAATCTTTACTAGTGACCATTCGATATTGGATATCTGGCCGATAGTCGCCAAGCTTTCGGAGGAGACTTTACGGACTGCCCGGGAACCAAGCTTTAAGTCGGTATAGCCGGCGTCGTGTGCCAATATTTCGACGGAGGTGCCGGCGGAACGGGCAATTTTGCCACCAGTACCGCGAGTGAGCTCAACATTGTTTACGCTATAACCAACGGGGATTTTTTTCAAAGGAAGGCGATTGCCAGGAGTGAGCTTAGCATCTTCGGAGGTCGTGAGAATGTCCCCTACTTTTACGTCTTTGGTAGCGAGAATGTAAGAGCGGAGACCATCCTTGTAAACTACAAGAGCAATAAAGGCGCTGTGATAGGGGCTATATTCGATAGTTTCCACTCGGGCGGGAATATTAAAACGATCCTGTTTGAAATCAATGGTCCGATAGGTCTTTTTATTGCCACCGCCTTGGTGCCTCATGGTGATGCGACCATGATGATTGCGACCAGCGCTTTGTTTAATTCTCTCAGTGAGACGCTTAAATGGCTTTTTGGTCGTCACAAAAGAGCTGTAGTCTACTACAGTAGTACCGCGGAGAGATTTAGTTGTCGGTTTGTATTTTTTCATAAGAGTGGGATTAACCGATATTTGTTATTTTTTCTCCAGCCTTTAAGGTGACAATAGCCTTTTTATAACCCGGCTTGAAGCCGATAAAGCGTCCGACTCGCTTCTGCTTCTTTTGCGTATTCAAAATATTGATACCAATAATCTTTACTTTGTAGGTCTTCTCAAGAATTTTTTTGAGTTCTACTTTATTTGCCTCATCCTTAACCATAAAGGTGTATTTTCCAGTCTCGGAGGCCTTGGAGGATTTTTCGGTAACGATCGGTTTTTTTAATAAAAACTTGTTCATAGATTTATCGGATCGCAGTTACGCTATCAGCGGAAATGACGACGGATTTGTGCCGAATGATATCTGAGATATTTAAATTAGTGGCGGAGAGACAGGAAATTTTTTTCAAGTTGCGAGTAGCGATTTTTAAATTCTTATCCTCAAGAGAAGGAATAATAGAGGCGTTTTCGATGCCGAGTTTTTTCAAAATAGCAGTGGCGGATTTTGTCTTCCAATTAGCAGAAGTAAAATCAGAAACAATCTTCACCTCTCCTTCCTGAAACTTTTTGGCCAAAACACTGTGCAAGGCGGCGCGGAGCATTTTCTTGTTTACTTTTTGGGAATAATTGCGGTCGTTTCTCGGACCAAAAGTAATACCACCACCAACCCAGATAGGAGAACGAGTAGAGCCATGACGAGCACGGCCAGTCCCCTTTTGCTTCCAAGGTTTTTTGCCACCACCACGAACTTCTCCACGAGTTTTGGTATGCGCCCATGGCAAACGAGCGTTAGCATCCATTGCTACTACTACCTGATGAACGAGATCAGGATTCCAAGCGCGGCCGAAAATAGCGTCGCTCAAGTCAATCTCGCCGATTACTTTATTATCCAAATTGTAGAGATTAGTTTTCATAGTAGACTTCAATTTTGCCACCTTTACTACCAGGGACAGCGCCACGGAGAAAAAGCTCACGAGTATCAGCGATGACTTCGACTACTTTGAGATTTTTGACGGTGATTCTTTCTTGGCCCATTCGGCCGGCCATACGCTTTCCCTTAATAACTCTTTGAGGTGCGGTGTGACCGATAGAACCCGGGGCACGGAAACGATTTTTCTGACCATGCGTCTTAGGACCACCACCAAAACCATGCCGCTTTACCGTACCCTGAAAACCATGCCCCTTGTTAAGACCGCTTACTTTGACGAGGACACCTTCTTTTAAGTCGGAAAAATCAGAATCTTCCTTAATCCGAATGATGGAAACTGGGACGACAATATCGTTTTTCCAAACCTGGGTCATTTTCAGTTTTTCGCCGATGATTTTTTTCATGATTTTGGCTTAGATCTCCTTCCTCTTTTGCCGATAAAAAACGCCCGGAGCGATCCGGACGTTTTTTATGTCCATCAAGCTACCACATTTTAAACTTGACGCATTGGGTCAGAGGTTTAGGAATCAATTAACTCAGGTAGTTTACACCATTTTTATCTCAATATCAATACCCGACGGAAGATTAAGGCTGGAAAGGGATTCGATGATTGCCACATTAGGATTCAAAATATCAATGAGGCGCTTATGAACCCGCAGCTCAAACTGTTCCCGAGAGTTCTTATGGACGAAAGTAGATCGATTAACAGTGTACTTTCTGGTCTCAGTAGGAAGCGGAATAGGGCCAATAATTTCCGCATCGTGACGCTTGGCAACCTGGACAATCTGCCGACAGGAATTGTCGATGAGCTTATTGTCATAGGCTTTGATGCGTAAGCGTAATTTGTCTTTTTGATCTGTTTTAGTAGCCATAATCTTCAAAGAGCTTGAGATAAATATTACTTATTAATCTTAGTGACCACGCCGGCACCAACAGTCTTGCCACCCTCGCGGATAGCGAAGCGCTGCTTTTCTTCCAAAGCGACTGGAGCGATCAACTTAACATTGAATTTAATCGTGTCGCCGGGCATAACCATCTCAACACCTTCAGGAAGCATTACTTCGCCGGTGACGTCAGTGGTGCGGATATAGAACTGCGGTTTATAACCCTTGAAGAATGGGGTGTGACGACCACCTTCTTCTTTGCTTAAGATATAAACTTCCGCTTCGAAATCAGTGTGTGGGTTGACCGAACCGCCCTTCGCGATTACTTGGCCGCGCTCCACATCTTCTTTCTTCAAACCGCGGAGAAGGACGCCGACGTTGTCTCCAGCCCGACCTTCGTCGAGGAGTTTATTGAACATTTCAATACCGGTAATAACGGACTTTTGGGTGTCTTTAAGACCGATTATTTCGCACTCGTCGTTAACCTTCATAATACCGCGCTCAATACGGCCAGTGACGACGGTACCGCGACCTTCAATTGAGAAGATGTCTTCGATCGGCATAAGGAAGGGCTTGTCAGTATCTCGAACAGGCTGAGGAATGTAAGAATCTAAAGCGGCAGCAAGGTCAAGAATCGGCTTTATGGCCGGATCATCAACACTCGTAGCATTTAAAGCCTTCAAAGAGGAACCGCGGACTACTGGAGTCGTGTCTCCAGGGTATTCATACTTTTTCAAAAGTTCACGAACTTCCTGCTCGACGAGATCGATAAGCTCAGGGTCATCCACCATATCGCACTTGTTTAAGAAGACAATAATCGAAGGTACGCCGACTTGGCGAGCGAGAAGGATGTGCTCGCGAGTTTGCGGCATTGGGCCGTCAGCGGCGGAAACTACGAGGATGGCGCCATCCATTTGAGCGGCACCAGTGATCATGTTTTTGATGTAATCTGCGTGACCAGGGGCGTCAATGTGAGCATAGTGACGATTCTCGGTCTCGTACTCGGAGTGGTGAATGGAGATCGTTATTCCACGCGCCTTTTCTTCCGGAGCTTTATCGAGGTCATCAACTCCGACTTCTTTTGCGATGAGTCCCTTCAAGTGAAGGACGTGGGTGATAGCGGCAGTGGTTGTAGACTTGCCGTGGTCAACGTGACCAATAGTACCGACGTTTACGTGCGGTTTGTTTCTTTCAAATTTTGCCTTTTCAGCCATTTTTTTACTTTACTTATTTACTTAATAATTAATTTTTTCTGTAAAGTTTATTGTATATTTCCCTTTTTCTTTTGTCAATCCTTACTGGAAAAAATTAATGATATCGATAGCGGCTTTGGGATATTGTAAAAGGAGCGAAGATCCGTGACCGCCTACTTTATAGATTTGAGTAGAAGAATTTGGCAAGAATGAAGAGAAAATATCTATAGCTTGGCGATTTTCGAGCTCGGAGGTGGAAGTGAGGAAAAGAATGCGAATAGAGGGATTGATATTGCCAATGAAATCCATCGGCCGGATCCCAAAACTTTCAGGAGTCGGGGAAAGGGCAAAAAGAGCGGGAGTCTTTGGATGGAGGCTGGCATACTCCAGAACAAGATTAGCGCCAATTCCCACACCGCCCATGTAGATAGCCGGATCACGAAAGCCCTGATTAAAGAGCCAGGTGTGGGCGGCCTCGAGGTCGAGCTTGGAGGCTTTATATTTTTTTTCGTTAAAGTTAGTAGGCGGATGAATGCCTTTTGTGGAATCACCGGAACCACGGAGATCAAGAGTGAGGACAAAAAAACCTTCTTTCACTAGACGAGTGGCGAGCTCTCGGAGGCTTTTTCTTGTTGCGGGCAGGCCGGGAACGAGGATGACAGCTTTTTCTTGCACAGCATCTTTTTTTCGGTAATAATTGCCTATTAGGCGAACGCCATCTTCGCTTTTAAAAGAAACTTTTTTAATAAGGATAGGAGAACTGAAAAAATAATAGTAGCCGCCAAGGGCGATAATCCCCAGAGAAAGGATTTTTATGAAAAGAGGCATTGTTTTTATTATATCATTTTATGAAAAAAACCTGCACTCTAGAGTGCAGGGATAAGGGGGTTTCAGAGACAAACTGTTAGGCGGCTTTGAGAAGTGTGGAAAGATCTTGACGAAGGGCGGCAGGGTCGCTTGAAAAATCATTGACCAGCCGAAAGAAGTTTTTTTCAAGATCAGTATGCTTACCCTTATTTCGGCAAGCACGGATGAAGAGCAGGTAGAGCACCGGGTCGGCTTGCGTAAGTTTTGACAACTGGTCTTTGCGGATGCGACGGAGGGCGGCGAGACGCTTTGACTTCCCTTGATCAGAATTTAGAAATCTGATCACGTCACCAAATTGACTGGTTTCGTCCAAGGTCATGAATAACTTCCTTTGCGAAGAGCGAGGGATGATTCGAGAAAGGATGTTAGCAAAGAGCGATGGCGGCTCGGAAAGACGTCAAAAGCTCGGCGAGCTCCTCTCCAAGATGAGCTTTTGATTCGGGCATCAGATTGAGACCACTCAGATACGAATTCCAGAAGTTGTCGTCGAAGATATCATTTCTGCCGCCGCGTTGGTAATGATCGTAGCGTCGGAAGAGTTCTTCTTTGATCCTTTCGGAAAAATGTTCTCCGATAAAAGCAAAAAAGTTGGCTTCGAAGGCCTCGCTGTTCACATCAAAGAGGATTTTAAATACCTCTTTAGTCGTGATGGATCGGAAGTTTAAATGTTCATGCATAGGAAGGATCCTTTTTGTTTCTAGAGGAAATTTAAGGTGCAAAAAAACTCACTATTTGACAATATTTAGTATACTTAAATTTTCTTATTTGTCAAACTGGGGATAAAAAACACTGTCGTAAAATATTTATTATATTTTACGACAGTGTTTTTTATAAATTGCAGTAGACTATGACAGGCACAGTTTACTTTTGGGCTTTGCCTTCGATGATGCCTTGAGCAACATTGTTTGGCATTGGCTCGTAGTTGCTGAATTCCATCGAGAAGGATCCACGGCCTTGAGTAATCGAGCGAAGTTTAGTCGCATAGCCGAACATTTCAGAGAGAGGAATTAGAGCCTCAATTACCTTTACGCCCATGCGGTCGTCCATGGATTCGATTCGGCCGCGCTTGGAGCTAATATCACCAGTGACATCACCCATAAAATCGGCTGGGGTGATGACCTGTACTTTCATGATCGGCTCAAGAAGGACGGGCTTGCTTTGCTTAACGCCATCCTGGAAAGCAATAGAACCAGCGATCTTAAAAGCGGCTTCGGAGGAGTCAACTTCATGGAAACTGCCATCAAAAAGAGTGACTTTGACGTCTACTATCGGGTAGCCGGCGAGGACTCCCCTCTCAACGGCTTCTTTGACACCTTTTTCTACTGCTGGGATGTACTCACGGGGAATGACACCACCCTTGATAGCATCTATGAATTCAAAACCCGCACCTTTTTCATTGGCTTCCACTTTGAGCCAGCAATGACCATACTGACCGCGACCACCAGACTGACGGATGTATTTTCCTTCGGCTTCGGCGCTCCCTTGGATGGTTTCTCGATAGGCGACTTGCGGACGGCCGACGTTGGCCTCTACCTTAAACTCGCGCTTCATGCGGTCGACGATGATCTCAAGCTGGAGCTCACCCATGCCACTGATAATAGTTTCCCCGGTTTCGGCGTCGCCACCTACGCGGAAAGTTGGATCTTCTTCAGCAAGACGACGGAGGGCAATACCCATTTTTTCCTGGTCGACTTTGGTCTTGGGCTCGATACGCATACTGATAACCGGTTCGGGGAAGATAATTTTTTCGAGAATGATTGGATTTTCGGGATCGGCTAGGGTGTCGCCAGTTGTGGTATCTTTCATACCGACTAAGGCGCCAAGGTCACCAGCATGGATTTCCTCTACATCTTCACGGTGATTGGCGTGCATCCGGAGAATGCGGCCAACGCGCTCCTTGATTCCCTTATTGGTATTAAAGACGTAACTGCCGGTACGAAGGACGCCCGAATAGACTCGAAAAAAGGTGAGGGAACCAACAAAAGGATCAGCGGCAATTTTGAAAGCAAGCGCGGAGAATTTTTCATCATCAGTGGCAAGACGAGTGATCTCGGCGCCGGAATCCGGATCTGTGCCTTTGGCCGGGAGAACATCGGCAGGAGAAGGAAGATAGTCGATGATGCCATCAAGCATGAGCTGGACACCTTTATTTTTTAAAGCGGAGCCGGTGAAGACTGGGATAAGCTTGATTTCTAAAGTAGCTTTGCGGAGAATGCGCTTTAGATCCGCAACAGAGACTTCCTCGCCTTCAAGATAGCTTCCCATAGCGGTATCGTCATGCTCGACGATGCGTTCAATGAGCTTCCCCCGCTTTTCTTTATACTGTTCTTTGTAGTCCTCAGGAATATCACTGCTTTCGATTATTTTTTCACCTTTTACACCTTCAAAGCGGTAGACTTTACCAGACAGAAGATCGATGAGACCCTCAAAATTTCCTTCCATGCCAATCGGAATCTGCATTTGGATGGCGTTGGGATTTAATTTATCCAAAATAGACTTGAAGCTATTATCAAAACTCGCGCCCGTGCGATCGAGCTTATTAATAAAGCAGATGCGGGGCACCATGTATTCGTCGGCATAGCGCCAATTAGTCTCGGATTGCGCTTCCACGCCAGCTACGCCATCAAAGACGACACAAGCACCATCTAAGACACGCATGGAGCGTTTCACCTCAACGGTAAAGTCGATGTGGCCTGGAGTGTCGATGAGATTAATTCGGTAATCCTGACCCTTATTATCCTTTGCATAGGTCGGGGTCCAAAAACAGGTCGTGGCGGCGGCGGTAATAGTGATACCACGCTCGCGCTCCTGCTCCATCCAGTCCATTACGGTGTCGCCCTCATGTACCTCTCCGATCTTATGGGAAACGCCGGTATAAAAAAGAATACGCTCGGAGACGGTAGTCTTGCCAGCGTCGATGTGAGCGACGATACCAATATCGCGAACTCTTTCTATAGGATATTCTCGGGCCATAATGGTGATGTATTTTACAATATATTGTTATTTATAGTAGGACTAAAAAAATATAAACTACTCAAAGTCGGGCGGGGAAAAATTAGTGGCGAGGGGCGGAGGAACGGGCAAAGTGAGCGAAGGCGCGGTTGGCTTCAGCCATACGGTGGGTGTTGATCTTTTTCTTGACGGCATTCCCTTCGTTTTTGGCGGCGGCCATGATTTCCTCGGCGATTTTTACGGCCATCGGCTTACCCTTCACACTACGGGCGGCCTCAATCATCCAGCGAGCAGCAAGGATGAAGCGGCGGTCATCGCGGACTTCTCGAGGGACTTGGTAGTTGGCGCCACCGACTCTTGTCGTGACTACTTCGAGCTGAGGAGCAGCATTTTCCAAGGCGCGCTCAAAAATAGGAAGAGGCTCTTCTTTAGCTTTTTCTTTTATTATATCGAAGGCATCATAGATGACACCTTGAGCGACACTTTTTTTGCCACTTTCCATTAAGTAATTGACAAATCGGGTGACAACGGTGCTCTGGTACTTAGCATCTGGTTTGTGATATTTGCGATATTTTCTAGCTCGTCTCATGATTAATAGTTTTTATCTTTATTTCTTTTTACCAACTTTAGCGCCGTACTTGGAGCGCTGCTGTTTGCGATCGTTTACTCCCGAGGTATCAAGGCGACCGCGGACGATGTGATAGCGGACACCAGGAAGATCCTTTACACGACCACCGCGGATCATGACGACGGAGTGCTCTTGGAGATTATGGCCCTCGCCGGGAATGTAAGCGGTGATTTCGGTGCCATTGGTGAGGCGGACTCGGGCAAACTTACGAAGAGCAGAGTTTGGCTTCTTTGGGGTCATGGTAGCGACTTTGACACAAACACCGCGCTTGAAAGGCGAGGCAGAAATAACGGGTTTGTTGAGTACCGTGTTGAAATAGTTGCAGAGGGCGGGCGCTTTGGACTTTACGACTTTGCGCGCGCGGCCTTTCTTAATTAGTTGCCGATATGTGGGCATGCTGTGATAGCGCTCGTATTTTTAGGTTAATTTCAATTTTTTTCTTCCGTTCGGTGTTCACACACTTAAGCTCTAGCATGTATGCTCCGCTCGATACTCAGAAAGAAAATCGAAATTTCCTCCAAAACTACTTCGCTTTAAATTTATGATGTATTGGCGCTTATGGTAGCAAACTCTATTTTTTCAGTCAAGGTTTATTGATAAAAAAACCGCCAGAAGGCGGCCTTGAGGAAGAAATAAAGATTTCTAACCTCGGGTGAGCTTGATTGGGACTTGGTAGGTCATACCGTCAGCACAAGAGCGTTCCCAACAGTAGCCGGGACGAAGTTTTTCTTCACCCCCGCTTTCGGCAGAAGAAGGTTTCTTCTTGGATGGTTTTCTTTTTTTTTCGTAGTTTTCAGCCACAACAAGATCCTTTTTAAAAAAGCAGAGATACAACCCTTTTTTTATTATACCATACCTGCATAATAAGTCAATAAAATCAGGTTTTTAGCCGAGGGGAAGCTGGAAGATCCAGAAGAAGAGCTTGAGGATGCTACCTAAAAGGAAGCGAAGGAGACCGTCGCCGAAAAGGATCAAGGCGAGAAGGAGCGGGAGGGAGAAGCGCTCGAGCGTAGTCTCGAAACCGCGGAAGGAATGAGGAAGAAGGTAGGCAAGAATTTTGGAGCCATCAAGGGGCGGGATAGGGATGAGATTGAAGACGGCGAGGATGATATTGATGACTGCAATCCCAATAAAAGTCTGATTAATGGGGGCGGAGAGTGGCGAGGAGAGAGTAAAAGTCAGGGCGCCGACGAAGATAAAGGCAATGATAAGATTGGACAAGGGACCGGCGAAGGAAATAACAGCGCTCGCTTTGCGAATATCTTTAGCCTTTACTTTTTGCATATCAACGGGAACAGGCTTGGCCCACCCAATGATGATTGGCTGTATGCCAAAGAGAGCAGGAATGGCAAGAATGAGTGGGAGAATAATCGACCCAAAGGGATCGATGTGATTAATAGGATTAAGGTTGAGACGATTGTCGCGCTTCGCGGTATCATCGCCGTAGGCTAAAGCAACGGCGCCATGAGCGACTTCATGGATCATGACGGAGAAGATGAGGATAATAATTTGAAAAAGAAAACGATAAAAGTCAGACATTGTTCTTACAGTGTAACGCATCTTTTTTCCGAATAAAAAAATTCTCTCCTCTTTATCGCTAATGAAGAGAGGAATGTGAAAGTCGCGACGTATGCCCATGAGGCCATCTCTCCTAAAGCCCTGGTCCCTGCTATGTTTTGCTGCACGTCAAAATTTTGTCTTTTGTAAATCAAATAGTCTGAAAATTTAACCCCTATTCAGTATTACTGCCTAGCGATGGAACCGGAATTAATAATGAGATCATGGTCGGGACTATAGATGATGGCTTTACCCGCACGCTCGAAGACTAGAAGATAGTCGCCATTTTTTGCGTCATTAAAGAAGGACTGGGAGGAGGAAAGTTTTTCCGCCTCGCCAATACTCATAATGATCGGTACCTCGCCTTCCGGAAGAAGGATATGGCGGGAGACCATCTTAACAATTTTTTCGTTATCAGGGATGCTCGAGCCATTGCTAAAGATGCTATAAAGAGCGGTGGAGAGAAGAAGGAGGAGGAGACTAAGGACCCACTTATTTCGGAAAATTTGCCGATTGAAACGGATTTTTTTCACCGCGTGGGCGAATTTTTTAAAAAAAGAATGGGGACGATCTTCAAAAGAAGGGGTGTCGACGAGAGTGATAGGAGAGGAAGGTTCGGGTTTGCGGAAAAAGTCTGAAGTAGTCTCCGATTCATAAGAGGAGAAGGGGGAATCAATAGTATCGTAGGAAGCTGGAAGATCGATAGGAAGTCCCGCGGATTTTTTTGATGTGTCTCGCGTGGTTTTGGTTGAGGATTTTTTAGTGGTTTTTTTCGCGGCAACTTTAGGCATGAACTTAGTACCTTTTTATTTTATAGGAAGAGGGAGAATTCGCAAAACGGGGAAAAATTTGCTAGTATTTTTCAAGAATTCTTTATAGAAAATAAGCTCACCGATGCGAGTACGCTATGGCGGGCAAGGGAAGGGTGGCCGAGTGGTTGAAGGCGGCAGTCTTGAAAACTGCTATATCGGAAACGGTATCGAGAGTTCGAATCTCTCCCCTTCCGCCAAAATTGGAATGTATTTAACTATGAAAAAGGTGGTGGTGACGGGAGGGGCGGGATTTATTGGGAGACACGTCACAAAAAAACTGATTGCGGAGGGGTATGAGACACATATCATCGATAGCCTTGTGGGGAGTGAGGAGAGTCAGGTGAATCCACAGGCAATTTTTCACAAGCTTGATATTAATGAGACCGAGGAGGTCGCACGGATTTGTACGGGGGCGGAGGGAATCTTTCACCTAGCGGCCCTGCCGTCTGTCCCCTTCTCAATCGAGGATCCAATAACCTCTGCGAAGACAAATTTACTAGGGACGATCTCCATCCTTCAAGCCGCGAAGGAGGCGGGGGTGAAGCGAGTGATTTTTTCTTCCTCGAGCGCGGTCTATGGAGAACAGGAAATCTTGCCGGTAGCGGAGAGCGCGGAGACTGGTCCGAGAAGTCCCTACGGACTACAGAAACTGCAGAGTGAAGAACAATGCCGGCTTTTTAGTGAGCTCTATAGGGTAGAGACGGTGTGTCTCAGGTACTTTAATGTATACGGAAAGGGACAAAATCCAGACGGACCCTATGCTTCGGTGATTCCAAAATTTATCCGATTACGGCAGGAGGGAAAACCACTCACCGTGACGGGAGATGGGAGTCAGACGAGAGATTTTGTTCACGTGAACGATGTGGCGGAGGCAAATTTTCTAGCTTTTACGAGCCCAGAAATATTTAAGGGAGAGATAATAAATGTGGGGAGTGGCAAGGAATGGACAGTGAAGGATATTGCGGAAATGATTGGCGGAGAGATAGAGTATATTGAAGCGAGAAAAGAGATAAAGAGAAGTGTGGCAGATGCAATAAAAGCGGAGAAGATGCTTAGGTGGAAAGTGAGGGTAGGATTCACAGAGGGGATAAAAGAGATACTGGAGAAATAATTAATTAGAAGGGGTAAATATTTTGATTACCCGCTTCGTGAGGCGAGCAAAATATTTGATGTTTCGTTTATAATTCAGGATTAACTTAAAAACTCCTCCTCTTTCTTTTGATCCCCTCTCTAGAAATGTCTTTTTGTTATACTAGTCCTACCGAGCATGAAGAAGATAGCCAAAATCAAAGTGACAAGAGAGTTGCTCGCGAAGGCAAGGTTTCTTGCGATTGCGGCGGATCCAACCCGGATGCGGATATTGATCCGCATGTTTCAGGTGAAAAAAGCTATGGTGAGCGAGGTCGCAGAAGCTCTTTCAATGTCGATAGCGGCGGTGTCACACCACCTGCAGATTATGAAAGAAAGTGGGTTTCTTGAGTCGGAAAAAAAAGGAACTTCAGTATACTATACCGTATTACTAAGCCCAGAACTTTTAGCGCTGAAGAAATTCATTTTATGATTCATACAAATACGGAGAATAGATAAAGATTTTTATGTTCCGCCATAATCGGCAAAATACTAAATCCCAGATCCTACCTTTAGGAATACATAATAGTCGAGGCCAAGTAAGGCCGGAATGACAGGCTATGAGCAAGAAAAAACATACAATAGTTATTTTAGGAGGAGGGTTTGCGGGGATGTATGCCTACCGGCGATTATATCGCTATTTTCATGGTAGTCGGGAAGTCTCGATTACAATTGTTTCAAAAAATAATTACTTTCTCTTTACTCCCCTTTTGCATGAAGTGGCGACGGGAAGCCTGGCTGAAGACCATATCATTGAGTCGATTTTTTCGGCGATTGAGTGTTGTGATAATCGGCTATTGGTTGATAATATCTTGGGAGTGGATTTGGCGAGGAGAGAGGTGATTTTGGAAAAAAATAGATTAAAATATGACTTCCTCGTAGTGGCGCTTGGGGCAAAGACGAATTTTTTTGGCGTGAAGGGAGCTGAGGAATACGCTATCGGCCTCAAGGATATTTCCGATGCGAAAAAGATCAAAACTTTTATGACGAAAAGTTTTAGTGAGGCGCAGATGATGAAAGGGAAAGAAGCTATTCGTAAGAAACTTACCTTTACAGTCGTAGGGGGCGGGCCGACGGGGGTGGAGCTCGTCGCTGAAATGCAGGAGCTAATCAATACCACTTATCGTGCATATTTTGGAGAAAAATTGGTGAATGAAGCTCAAGTGACACTTATCCATCGCGGAAAGGAGCTTCTTGAACGGTTTCACCCAGAGATCCGGAAAAAAGCGCTCCAGGTCCTCCGAAAAAAAGGGATAAAAGTGAACCTACAAAAAGAGGTGGTAGAAGTGAAGGCGGATGAAATAGTTTTTACCGATAAAGAATCAATACCATCAGCGCTCACTGTTTGGGCGGCGGGCGTGACTCCAGTATCAATTGCTTTTTCACCTGAGATAAAAAAAGAAAAAGATAATCGATTGATAGTGAGATCTACATTGGCAGCCTGGGATTATCCGGAAGTGTTTGTAGCGGGCGATATGATGAGCATGTGGGATGAGCGAGGTACATCACAACCTATTCCCCAAACAGCACAAGCGGCGGTCCTTGAGGGAGAGCTCGCTGGGGAAAATGTCTACCGAATAATTAAAGGAAGAGAATTACAAATCTTTCGCTATCAAAGCAAAGGAGCGCTCGTCTCTCTCGGGCAATGGATGGCGGCGGGTGAAATTCACTCCGTTCCTTTTTTTGGGCATTTTGCTTGGTGGCTCTGGCGAACAGTTTATCTCACTAAAATTATTTCGTTTAAGAAAAAAATATTGGTGGCTCTGGATTGGACGGCAAATCTATTTAGTCCTAGGGATATATCGGATATCACCACTCTTAATAAAAGAGGTTCTCTCAAAAAAAAGGTTAGGGGAAAATAATCTTGATTTTTATTCTTAAACATTAAAAACCCCAGAAAATAATAAAAAGCCCCACACTAGATAGTGCGGGGCGGAGAGAAGAATTTTTTGATCAGGCTTCAATGGTGCGATATGGTCATTAGAAGCTTGCACCAATTTGAAATGACAACATTCTGCTCATCCCGAGACTCGACTCTTAGGAAACTTGGCCAGGGAAGATGAATGTCTTCTTCATGAGTCCTGAAATGAACGCAACGAAGACCATACCGACCCTGGATAGGCAGCCGCGTCTCCCTTCCCAATCTTTCTGAAGTAAACCGCTTCCCATCGAAGGTATCGATGAGACGAGCAAGAACTGAAGAACGAGCTTGGCTATTTTCCAAGTTGCCAAAGCTCTCAAATTGAGGTGGTAAAAATTGCCACTCACCCCATGGGGTGAGGAGAGACTTGATCCCATGTCCGCCAATCTCCAAAACAAAGCCATTTGAGGTCTGGCCTCCAAGAGGTCTTGGGAAAGATCGGAAATCAATTTCTTCCGGAAGCCTAAAGAAACTCCCTCCCTCTGCTCTCAGAAAATTCAGACAGCGAAGGGCGATGATGTGAAGAAGATGAAAATCCTCCACTGAATCAAGGGAAATGATTCTGGATGAGACTAGCCGAATCACACTATCACGAGTGTCTTCATCTTCAGCGATGAATTGATCGAAGTTAAGGCCAGAAAAATGCACTTCATCGCCAACAGCCATGGTTTCGGTCATTCAATCCCTCCTTTTTCTTTGCGCAATATCAAGGTTCATTCCTATTTTGCCCTTATTGGACATTTTTACAAGATTGTTATTATATATGCAAAAAGACTTGGAGTCAAGAGTGTCTTCTGTGGAAAACAATATAACCTATGGAAAGAGTTTTTTGAACTCTTAGCAGATGCAATCCGCCAAAGCTCGACTCACGGAGCTATGTCCGCTTTACTAAATTCACTTTTCATGGTAACTCATAAATGCGGTTTTGCTATTTCTTCGGTTATTTCTTTAATTACTTTTTTCATTTCTTCTGTAAACATATAATGGAATTCATTTGGAATGATTTCTGATGGTCCAGCACTATCTTTAGTATTATCTTGCGGATGATTGATAGAATTTTTTTTATAACTACCAAGGGCAATCGTCCTTGTGCCTTCAGGTGCAAATGCTAATCTGTCGCACCCTCTTGAATGACCGATCCACAGATCAGTTTTTCTTGGAATAGAATGAGGCTCTCCTGCATCAAAACCAACTTCATAGCCGAGATTTTCTAAATAATTTTTTATTTCTTTATAAAAATTCTCAGCAAGCTGATTGCTCTCTATAAATTTTGGATTTCCTTTAATAATAATTGCTGTGAGTTTGTGCATAAAAAGAGAATATTTTTATTACTGATTTAAAATTTTTCCAGTTAGGTTTTACCAATCTCAACTTCGATAACTTGGGCATTAGCTGCTTTTGGAATATCTGCCGAGTAGGTTCCAGTATAGAGAGATAAAATTTGCTTGATCCAACCATAACCCTTTTTGAAAATTTGCGGAAAGGGCGAGATTCGAACTCGCGAGGGGTTGCCCCCAACCGCTTTTCGAGAGCGGCGCCTTAAACCTCTCGGCCACCTTTCCAAAACAAAATATCTTGAAAAGATTAGCAAAAAATAAGACTTTTATCAAAAGAAAAAGAAGTTTGCACTATAAAATTCGAAATACAATTTTTTTTTATCTCTTATGGATCAATGAATGACTTTTAACACAGAGAAAGAACCTAAGAAGTATATGGGCTTAGGATTTGGGAAGATAAAGAGGCGAAGGGACAAATTCCTGGGCTTAGCCGTAATTTTGTGTTATATTAATTAACTATATTTTACAGGGCTGGTAGCTCAGTGGCAGAGCACCTCATTTGCAATGAGGGGGTCGTGGGTTCAACTCCCATCCAGTCCACAAAATTAATAAAAAATCCCCGAGTATCCAACTCAGGGATTTTTTATTAATTTTGTGGGATATTCTGAAATTAGCGCGAACTTTATTTAAACAAAACTCCTGATGCGCCCTACCACTATTTTTCTGGGGAAATGGAGGCGGAGCGATGGACTCGCCCGTGCGGATTCCTCCCCAGACCCCTCCACCACGAAGCAGAAAAAAGCGGGGCTGTGTTCTCTTATAAGTCTCGGGGATATTTTTTATTTTATTTCCGTACCAAACATGAGATGAATCCTTGTGTCAGTATATTTCGGTCAAGGTTCTTGCCAATAAATATAATTGCGTTCTTATGCAATTCATCTTTCTGCCATGGCTTACTTGGTTGCATTTCAAAAAGCATATGTACACCCTGTAATACTATTTTCTCAGGTTCGCCCTTAATTGCAACGATGCCTTTGTATCGGTACAAATCGTTGCCAAATGTGCAAATTATGCCATTTATAAAATACATGAATGCTTGCGGGTCGAGTTCACCTTCTATTTCGACACCAACCGAGCTTACGCTCTCATCATGAGAATGAGCTGCGCGGAATTCTTTGGATATAATAGGTTCAACAAGATCACCATCCGCATGTTTAAGCACAAGAGAAAATTCATGCGGTAGATGCTCCGTGAAGAGTACGAAATTACCATCTTCTGGCACAGAGAGCAAAAAGGTAGTGTTTGGTTCCGTGATTGAAAGTTTTTGTGCTTCATTACCAAGAGATAATGCATCGCCCGAATTGCGTAATACAGGGGGACCGGAAAAAATAATGGCGGCGGGATTTGCAATAGTTTCCAGCAATTTTTCCGAAGTGGCCTCCAGAGCGTGTGTAAGTATCATCTTCATACTCCTTTCTTCGCCATTGGGCGAAGCAACGATCGCATAGTTGCCCCTCCGAAGCTGGTACAACGCACCATATTCGAATGGATATTCGATTTCCATGAATTTTGGATTGACGATGAGAGCTCTTTCAATATTGAATCCACCAATGTTGAACAGTTTTCGCAGGTCAACGTTTCCCTTTACTGCTCGATGGATCACTGCAAAACGATTAATTTCCCGGATGCGCTCTTCCAGCACTCCCAGCTCTTCCTTGTTCACTAAATCCACTTTGTTTAGGAGAATAATGTCGGCAAATGCGATCTGGTCTTTCGCCTCCGGAGTATTTTCAAGCTGGTTATATACATGTAGTGAATCTACGATTGTAATAATACCATCAAGTGATGTATGTTCGGCGATTAAGGGGTCCGTAAGGAATGTTTGTGCGACCGGGGAGGGATCTGCAAGGCCGGTGGTTTCAATAAGGATATGCTCGGGAGGTCGCTCGCTCTGAATCAGTTTCGTAATGATTCGGACGAGATCGCCGCGTACGGTGCAGCAGATACATCCATTGTTCATCTCAATAACCTCCTCTTTTTCGCGAATTACGAGATCTTGATCAATGCCAACCTCTCCAAATTCGTTTTCAATAACGGCAAACCGGATGCCATGATCTTCGCTTAAAATCCGATTAATGAGAGTAGTCTTTCCGCTTCCAAGGAAGCCAGTGATGACGGTGACTGGAATTTTCTTTTTTTTCATAGTTTTTTGTTACTTACTGTTAATAAAAATACTGATAACGAATATCGCGAGTGCGAGGCATACAATTGTTCCTCCACTTGAAAGTCCCCAGAAATAAGATATGAAAATCCCCCCAATGACCGATGTAAGCGAAAAGAACACCGCAAGAATTGTCGTCGAGAGAAACCCGCGACCATAACCAATTGCGGTGAGTACGGGAATTACCATCAAAGCACTAATAAGAAGTGCTCCTACAATCTTTAGCGATACGACGACAGTACACGCGGCAAGCACAAGAAGTAAAATCCCGAAGCTTCTGGGGCGAATACCACTCGCCTGCGCAAGGTCTTCATTAAACGAAATAAAAAATAATTCTTTATAGAATGCGATTATCACTCCAATCACAAAGACTGCGAGCACGAGAATCGTAATAATGTCTCCATGGGAGACTGTCGTGATGCTGCCAAAAAGGAAACTGAACAAGTTGAGATTGAATCCACGATGCATACTTATGAGGACCGTGGCAATCGCGAGGCTTCCCGATAAAAATAGCGAGAGTAATGAATCCGATGGCAGCTTCTGGACGGTACGCAAACGTTCAATGCCGAAGACCGCAGCAAGCGACGTTCCGAGCGCGGTCAACAGTGGTGGGAGACCACTCATAAAGCCAACAACAACACCAAAAAATGTGATGTGGGCGAGCGTATCTGCAATAAGTGCATATCTTCGCACAACCAAAAAAATACCCACTAGTGGTGCAATAATCGCGATTACGCTTCCCGCGATGAATGCTCGAATCATGAAGTCGAATTGAAATATCTCAAGCATGGGAGTTTTTTTCAGCGCGAGGGACGCGCCTCTCTTTTTTACTTCGCAGTTTCTCCAGGTATTTCTCTTTTACGAATGAATCAGCTCGCTCATAACAGACCAACGTATGATTGATGCACATCACCGAGTCGGCTTCTCGGACAACAGTATCAATGTCATGCGAAACAAGGACGACGGTAAGACCTAACTTCTTGTGCAGACGGCTCACAAAGTCATAGAAGGCCTCTTGGCTTATGAAGTCAACACCAGCATCAGGCTCATCAAGAATGAGTATCAAAGGTTCTGTCGCGAGTGCCCGGGCAATAAATACCTTTTGTCTCTCTCCCCCAGAGAGCTCATCCAATCGTCTTTTGAGAAGATGTTTAATTCCCGACACTTGCACAGCGTTTTCCACAGCACGCGCGTCGTCTACACTAAATCTTCCGAGTATTCCACGTATTGCAGTTCTGCCGGTCTGCACTATCTCTATCACCGTTGCGGGAAATTGCGAGATGGTTTCCGAAATATATTGTGGTACATAGCCAATACGGGATTTCAAATCGTCCATAACCTCAATAGAACCACTCTTAGGAGAAAGAAGTCCGAGAATTATTTTTATTAGCGTTGTCTTTCCGCTACCATTCGGTCCGACTATTCCAAGATATTCACCTCGCTTCACGCGGAAATTAATATCATGGAGGACGGAATGGCCATTGTAGTAAAAAGACAGATTTTTGGCACTAATGTGCGTATTATTTTCCGAATCTACGAGGTGGCGCATGAGAGTGCAGTACGGATGTTTTGTAAGTTTTGACGCATAATCGATAAGTAGTTTCCCCCGGCCTTTAATTCTTCCTGCGTCAAACCTTCCATGGGATTCATGACTAATGTCTTTGCGCCGATTTCGACTGCGAGCGTTTGCGCAAGCGCCGGAGATACAAGAGTCTCAAAGAATATGTACTTGATACCTTTTTCTTTCGCAAGGATGGCAATCTCTGCCATACGCTTCGGTGTCGGCTCTTCTTCAGGCGAAATTCCCGCTATGTTTATGACGTTGATATTGTACCTCTTCGCAAGGTATCCGAACGCACCATGCGAAGCCACAATATCTCGCGTTTTACACGTTTTGAGGCTAGATGCAAATAAGGCATCAAGAGAGCCAAGCTCCGCTAGATAGCGGCGTGCGTTCTCTTCATACACATTCGCGTTTTGAGGGTCAAAGCGCATCAATGTATCACGAATAAGCTCAACTTCTTTCATTGCAAGCGATGGGTCAAGCCAAATATGGGGGTCGAGTTCACCTTCATGGGAGTGCCCCTCTTCTTCATCATGTGCTTTTTCCTCATCTCCATGTTGGTCTTTCCCTTGAAGCAGTTCAAAATATTTTGTCATATGCACAACGGCCACACCTTTCTGCACAAGCTCTGGCTCGATTTTCTCTGCCCATGGATCAAGACCTGCACCGTTGAATATAAAAACCTGCCCCTTTTGTGCAGCAGAAATATCTTGTGGCGTAGGCTCGAAATCGTGGGGTGACGCGCCCGGCGGAGTCAACGTAATTACTTCGACGTAGTCGCCTCCAACCTGCCGTGCAAACTCAGCGAGCGGATAGAAGCTTGCCACTACCCTAATTTTTATATCCTGCTCCGCACTTCTTTCGCTTGTTCCACCCACAAACAAAAAGCCCATAACAACCAATGCCACAGCACCAATACCTATAATAACTTTGTTCATAAAAAAATATTTTTAATTACTTTCTAATGCATTCCAAACAATGCCCACGCACTAATACGTCCACTATTCCCCCGACATTTCTCGTTTGTATATTATTTCTAGTGACAACAATTGTCTCTATATTTCCACAATCAACACACAAGAAATGATCATGCAAATTGTGTTCGTCGCTCAACTCATACAGCACCATATCTTTGTTAACATGCACCGCTCTCACAAGGCCGCGAGTGCTTAGGCGATCGACGGTGCGAAATATAGTCGAGAAATCAGCTTCCGGTATCTTTTTGTGAATACTGGAAATCGATATCAGGTGCTCTTTTTTTAAGACCGAAAGAATTCTATTTTCATATATACCATGCCGCATATATTTATAGTTTATAATATCTGCAAACCATTTGCAAAATGTTAATCCCCCTCCTCCCGCACAGTCCGAGCCCGCGCCTTTGGCGCGCGTCAGTCATCAAATTCGTTATTGTGGACCTACGGAGAATCGAACTCCGGCCTCTTCCATGCCATGGAAGCGTAATACCATTTTACTATAGGCCCTTCACGTTTTCTCTTTGTCTTTTTTCTTTATTTTATTTTGTTGCCAGAAACTCCATTTGCTCGTCAACATACAGCGTACATACACTTCCTCGCAAGCCTTATTTCTTCCCAGAACTAAAGAAAAAATCCTAAAGCTTTTACGCAATGGATTATTTTTCGCTTTTATAAAATTGAAAAAAGCGAATATAACACATATAATGCACTATATTCTTAGCATTCTCAAGTCCTCGTAGTTCAATGGATAGAACAAATCCGTCCTAAGGATAAAATGTAGGTTCGATTCCTACCGAGGGCACCAAAAAGAAAAAATGTCTCTTGCTCTTTTGATTTTCGCGGGGGTGGATTTTTCTTAAAATGGAAAGGACATTTTTTCTGCGGAACTCTGCCCTCAATGAATCGGGCAGATGGTGGGGCTTCAATACGGACTCGGCAAAGCGAAAATCTTTTTTTCTGGGGATTTGGATTTTCGCAAAACCTCGGCTGATTTTCCGCCCGCAGGAGGGGTCTGGGGAGGAATCCACACGGGCTTCGGCTTTTTATTTTTGCGAAATCCAAATACCTATAATGCAACAACTGCTAAAATGTAGTTATCCACTATGAAAGAAATATCGCCAAAACTTGGACTAAATCTCAAGCGCATTAGAACAAAAAAAATGTCGCAAGGAGATATTGCACGTGCCTTGGAGGTGCATAGAGCGTATGTAAGCGGTATAGAAACTGGCAAGCGCAATCCTACCCTTGCGACAATAGAAAAATTGGCTACTGCACTTGGAGTATCTGCCAGCGAGCTTTTGAAATAAATTAAGTAAAAAAAAGACGCTCATCCTTATTGAGCGTCTAGTCCCTATCCTTCGGACATTGACATTCCGTTGCACAGATCTGTGCACTTTATATATGCACTGAGAAATGAAAGAAAGAAGATCTTTCATTTCTCAAAAGATGCTTGGGAGAGCTGGGAGGCTCGAGATTCCCAAGCACCGAGATCATAACTTTTTAAATGTAGGGGCCGTGGGCAGAAACATCTCTTCTGGGTAAGCATCATGCGTCGAGTAGACCCGCGCGGACACTGACTCGATTCTTCCCCAAAGGAGCATTCACATCCCACGGCTGGAGCGCCCTTCCCGAGATATTGAATCCCCTCAGAATCAATCTCTTAGGAGAGCGCTCACTTATTTCAACAACCGGCTTCATGCCAGAACGGGTGCTATTTATGTTTATAACAAACCTAAGAATCTCTGTCAATATGTGCATAAAAAAACCTTTATTTGATATATTGACATGTATGCCAAATTGGTGTATAATTTAAATAGGAAAAGAGGATATGGAGTGTATCCCCTGCTCTTCCAAGCTCATTTTAGTTAGGAGGGCATTATGCCCAAAAATCAAGGAACTGAATTAGTCAGACAGTCGTCGCCCCTCGCGATCATCCTCTTTAATGTGAGAGGACATTTAGAACGACAAGATGAGATCCGCTATCTCATGGCCGCCGGTCATGGGGTACGAATGGCAGTACTAGCTCACGCTATGCAGAGAAAAAGAAGCGGTGTATAATCTCACACCCCTTCATGAGCCGAGTCTTTTTCTCACCCTCTTTACCGCTGATCCCCTCAGGTCCGCGGTATTTTTATGCTTTTATTATTTTACTTCGGAGAGAATGGTTTCAACGGTCTTTATCTCACCATTCCTTAGAAAGGTAAGTTTTATCCTCTCCCCTACTTGGCGTTCTTCAAGATAGTCAGAAAGAGTTTTTTGGTAGGTGACGTCCGCTCCATTGAAACTTAGGATAATATCTCCTTTTTTGATGCCAGCTTTGTCGGCGGGAGAGCCCTTCACAACTACCGGGCCCATACCAGTGGCGGTCATGATGAGCGCACCGGAAGAAGTAGGGAGATGAAATTTTCTCATCACCGCGTCATTAATTGGGAGAAACTTCACGCCGAGCATAGGCCGGCGGATACGACCATGATGAAAGAGTTCAGTTAAGTCACGCTTGGCGTAATTAATAGGAATAGCAAAGGCAAGATTTTGAGCACCAGTGACGACTGCAGTATTGATAGCAATCACCTCCCCTTTTGTATTCACTAAAGGACCGCCGCTATTACCGGGATTAATCGCAACATCGGTCTGAATGAGGCCGCGAAGCTCTTTGGGTTTTTCAGTTGCACTCTCGCTTATGTCCCGGGTAGCAAAAATTGACCTAGAAAGACCGGCAATGATACCAGAGGCGACGCTATTTTGAAACATGCCAAGAGCGTTTCCCACCGCAAGGACGGGCTCGCCGAGACGTACATTATCGGAATTTCCGAGACGGATAGAAGGGGTCTTTTCTTTTTCTATCTTTATCACCGCCACGTCATCTATCGGGTCGCGGGCAAGGATCCGGGCGGAGAAAGCCACATCATCCCCAGAAAGAAAGACAGAATATTCAGCTTCCGGATCAATCACTACATGCTTATTGGTCACGAGAAGTCCATGCGGGGAGACAAAAAAACCAGAGCCACTGCCAATCTTCACCCGACCTTGCTTATCAAGCAGAGTTTCAGGAACGGAAAATTTACCATTGCGATCAGTAACGATCGAAGCAAGGTCTTTTGGAACATTCTTTTTTAAATCGTCGATACTTTTTGATATGACGATAGTAGCGACGGAGGGCATCACTTCGTCCACTATCTCGCTCCAATCATTCATTGTCTTAAGTATAGCAAAGAGATTGTCTTAAAGAGCACTCATACTTTTAGCTCGCTTATTTCTTTTAGTTTTCTTATTTTTGCTTACGGGGCTTATAATCGGAAAGAAAATCAAAATAAAAACTCCGGACTAGGTCCGGAGTTTTTATTTTGATTCATTAAGGGCGGGGAAGATCAACAAAGTCATCGCTGGGCTGCTCTTTATCTTTCTTGAGCCGCTCGTAGTTACGCTCAATGCGATTCCATGCTTCTCGGCTCTCATATTTGCGGCGTTCGCTAAAGAGAAGGAAGAGAAGAATGAGACAGATTAAGAGAAGAAGCGGAGAGGCAAAGAGGGAGTTAAAGAAAACCACAAACGCATCACTAATGCTGGACTTAGCAGTGGAATTGGTAGCAGGGGCGACCGGAGTAGGAGTCTGAGACTGCTCACCAGAAGCATCCACAGTAACAGTCGTATTGCCTTCCGTGGTAGCGATAGTTACTGGAATACACACTTCTTTCTTTTCTACCTTCTTCGTCTCGCAAATAGGCGTCTTTTCTGTTTCTTTCTTGATGACAGTAGCGGGAGTAGTCGGAGAAATGAGAGGTATATCCTGGACGTAGATCACGTAGCTCAAGACATTTTCCATGCAGTTATTTTTTGCACCAATCTTCACCGCATAGCTCGTACCACCCTGGGCAAAAGTAGGGACCCAGACAATAGTTCCGGAGTAGTTATTAATGGAGAAACCCAGAGGGCCTTCAATTACTCGGAAGGTGATTTGGCTAGGATTAGTGTAAGGACTAAAGACGCTACCAGAAGCGGTAACAGTATGTGTATATAGCTTACCTTCCTGAGCACTCGACAAAGGAGTGCCAGTAAAAGTCACGGGAGTACAGACCGGAAATGTAGGATAGGTGGGGCAGGAAGGATATCCAAAGGTACCACAGGTCGTTGGAGGGTAATATGTCGGAGGATTTACTACAGGCTGTTCGATTGTGATTCTTACTTCGAGCTCCGAGTAGCAGGTGGCGCAATCAGAAGCGCGGAAGATAGCGGAATAAACACCAGCAGTCAAAGGAGTCCAGCTGAAAGTCCGGCTAGAGGTGTTGAAAGAAGCACCAGAAGGCAAAGAGACAGCAGAATATGTCACTGGCTGACTGCCGTCCGGATCATAAGCAGAGATGGTGAAGCTGAGATACTGATTCACTCGACCATTCTGACTGGCGATCGGCAAGAAAACGGGTGGTTGATTTACCGGCTGATAATAGCTGTTTTGGTAATTATATCCAAAATTGTAGCCATAATTATCATAAAAGTTGTTATACCCGTAGCTTCCCGGATAATAAAACGAGTCCCAGAAACTCTGAGCATTTGCTAAAGGCAAGGAGCTAATAAGCCCCAAAAAGAGGGCTACCGTAAATGTGATTATTTTTCCCAAAATATTGTTCATTTGTTATATTATACCGCATATTATACCAGCTTGTCAATTGTTCAGGATATGGGGAGAAAGAACCATGAAAATAAGGATAATTTTGATAATGGTCAGGGGGGAAAGAGGGCTGATAATAAGTAGGTTCTTGGGAGATAAAATAGGTAGGCTGAGAGGGGTAAATTTGGTTTATAGGAAAGTTTTTTTGAGAGGGAGTTTGGGCGGGAAATAATGAGGAATAGGAAGAGGCGGAGATCAAACTCGAAAGACTTTGGCTACCAATTGAGGCGACGGTATTAGTGAACGAACCGATAAGAGATGGGATAAGACGAAAAACACCATTTATGAGAAAGGAGGCAAGGAGGAGACTCAAAAAAATCCAGAAGACAGAGACTGCAAATTCTTTCATAAAAAGTTATGTTTTTGCCTATATTTTTCGCTATCTTTATATTTATTTCCTGCATTTTTACAGAAATAGCGAAAATAAATTGACTATTATTATACAATATTTTTTATATTTAGCAAATATTGAATAACAATATTTAAGGGAATATTTTTATAGGAAAAATGGTTTTTTGGGGTTTATATTGACATTTCTATAAATAATGATATAATTTATGTAGTTTGTAGATTAAAAACTTTTCTTCCCTCTCACCATAGATAAGGAAAACAGGCCATGGCCAACGAAGAGAATGAAACAATCCAGAAAGATGAATCACTCTTCAAGCGAGCGGCGGGTGTCGGAAAGGTCATACTCTTTAAAAACCAGGGCGTAGTCGGGATAACCACTATTCTCCTGCAGGAGATGGCCCAGCGGGAGCGAGAGATGATGCAGATGAGTCTCTATGATTCAAGCTTCAATTATAAAAATTTGGAGCAACTCATCGATCTCATAATTAGTCGCAAAGCGATCTTCACTCTTGGTGATGAAATGTTACTTGATCTCCGATCGCAGCAGGAAGAAACCGGCTTCAACGCTTGGGTACGTAACTGGTACCCGGCATTGCAGCGATTTCTTGCGCTCAAAACGGAACTTCGCGAATGGTATATCTCCTACTTTCCAGCCGATAGGCTGCCAGAGTGGATCCGTTTACCATGTGAGGAGGATACGGAAGATGAGCGGGATATGCCCAAAGTCGCGGTGTGACTCAGGGAAAATATCTTGAACTTTGCTCCCCTATTTGGGGAGCTTTTTTATTCCATAAAGAAAATATTTTTACATACTACTAAAACGGCAAAAAAATAAGTGCTGGATTCCGGGTCAAGCCCGGAATGATTCACCTTTGTGATTATACTTCGGCGAGGTAAGTAATTTAAATAATATAGTTTATTAATCGACCAGGGACGAAGATAATTTTTTTAATGGTAGTACCCAGGAGGTGGCGTTCAAGATTGGGGGCGAGGCCAATAAGGATCTCAACTTCGGCTTGGGTGGCGCCGCTTGGGATCATTAATTTGCCTTTCACCTTATTATTGATCTGCATGACAATCTCAACCTGCTCTTCCTTGATAAGCTTTTGAGAATATGTGGGCCATTTTTGGACTTCGATGAGACCTTTTTTACCTAAGAGCTCCCAGCACTCGGCGGCAAGATGCGGTGAGAAGGGCGAGAGAAGAATAAGAAAAGAAGTAAAAAGTTCTTTTGAGAGAACACTGCCCGCTTTCAGCGAGGCTTGCGCATCTTCGAGCGCGCGGAAGCAGATCATGAGCTCGGAGACGGCGGTGTTGAAACGCATCTCTTCAATATCCTCTGAGACTTTTTTGATGGTTTTATTGAGGAGAGAAATGAGAGTCGAATCAACGGGGATTTTTTTCACCGCTTTTTTACCACCTTTTTTATTTTTGAAGGTGGCGACGTAGAGGCGATGAATGCGATTCAAGAAGCGATGAGTGCCCACTATCCCCTGCGGATCCCAAGGCGTACTTTCGGAAAAGGGACCAATAAACATCTCATAGAGGCGGAGGGCGTCGGCACCAAAGGTTTTTACTAAGGTGTCGGGATTGACCACATTCCCCTTACTCTTACTCATCTTAATTCCACCCTCGCCAAGGATGAGGCCGTGCGCGGTGCGCTTTTTGTACGGCTCGGAGACAGAAACAAGACCTCGATCATGAAGGAAAATATTCCAAAAACGGGAGTAGAGGAGGTGGAGCGTGACGTGCTCCATACCGCCGTTGTACCAGTCGACAGGAAGGAATTTTTTTATAATACGCTTGTCGGCAAAAGCTTTTTTGTTTTTCGAGTCAAGATAGCGGAGGAAGTACCAGGAGGAACCAGCCCAGTTGGGCATAGTGTCGGTCTCACGCTGGGCTTTACCCTTGCACTTCGGACATTTCACACTTACAAACGAGGAGAGAGAGGCGAGGGGAGATTCGCCGTCTTCGCGCGGACGATAATCTTTCACCTTGGGGAGGAGAACGGGCAGATCTCTCTCTGGTACCGGTTGAAAGCCACAGGCATTGCAGATGATCATTGGGATCGGCTCACCCCAGTAACGTTGGCGGGAAAAAACCCAGTCGCGGAGTTTATAGGTGACCTTTTTCTTGCCGGGCCACTGCTTTTCGTCTGTTATGAGTGGAGCGTCTTTTACCGGGATATTAAATATGCCAGCAAAAGCTTGATCACGCAGATCGTGGGCAGGGACGCCCATCACGGCGCCAGTGCCATAGTGGCCGAGAACATAATCAGCGACGTAGATGGGAATAGAATCGCCATTAAAAGAATTGATTACAGAATAATCTTCGATCAAGACGCCGGTTTTTTCCTTAGCTTCTTCACGGACTCGATCAGTCTTGCTCATAGCCTCATCAACGTATTTTTTAACCACGTCTTTGTTGCCGATCCTTACTTCTCCGCTTAGCATCTTTTGGACGAGGGAATGTTCGGGAGCAAGACAGAGAAACGTGACACAGTCGATGGTATCCGGACGGGTGGTAAAGATGGAGATTCCGGAAAAATTAATCTCGCGGCCTTCGGAGCGGCCAATCCAATTTCTCTGCTGAGTTTTGATCTCAGGGAGAAAATCTACTTTTTCAAGACCTTTTAAAAGTTTGTCGGCATAGGCGGTGATCTTGAGCATCCACTGGCTCTTTTCTTTTTTCTCCACTTTACTACCGCAACGTTCACAGACGCCACCAGTTGCTTCTTCATTTGCTAAGCCAATACGACAACTAGGACACCAGTTGATGAGCGTCTTTGCTTTATAGGCGAGACCAGCTTTGTAAAACTGGAGGAAGAGCCACTGCGTCCAGCGATAATACTGCGGGTCACTAGTATCTACCTCGCGTGACCAGTCAAAAGAAAAGCCAAGGGATTCAAGCTGGCGGCGGAAGGTCTTGGTATTTTTTTTGGTCGCTACTTGGGGAGCAATGCCGGTCTTGATGGCATAATTTTCGGTAGGGAGTCCAAAGGAGTCATAACCAATAGGATAGATGACATTGTAGCCTTCAAAACGGCGCTTACGAGAGATGACATCGAGTGCAGTGTAGCTTCGCACATGACCGACATGGAGACCATCACCAGAGGGGTAGGGAAACTCGACGAGAGTGTAATATTTCTTTTTTGTGCTAGTATTTTTTGCTTCATAGAGCCGCTTTTTTTTCCAAAAAGCTTGCCACTTCTTTTCAATTTTTGTGTGCGGATAGTTCATAAGAAAATGTCTTTTTATGATGAATTAAAATCATTTATTGGGCAAATTGCATTATTTGAGAGAAAAAATTCTTTGAGCATTTGTGGTGGTGAGGGAGATAATATCTTCTTCTATTTTTCCCCGGAGGGCGGCGATGGTTTTGATAGTCTCCAGAATAAAGCTTGGTTCATTGCGCTTGCCACGAAAGGCTTTAGGGCTTACATACGGGGCATCAGTCTCAATGAGTATTGCTTCATCGGGGAGAAAACGAACGACATCATCAAAATCGCTCGTGAGCGTGAGAACGCCACCAAAGGTGAAGGCAAAGCTACGATCGAGAAACTCTCGAGCTACATCTTTATCACCCACGAAGAAGTGGACTACGCCACATGAAGCAAAGTCTTTGGGAAGAAGAGCAAGGAGATCAAAATATGCATCTTGTGAACCCTTACTCGGGCGACAATGGATCATGAGAGGCTTCTTTACTTCCTTGGCAATCGCAACTTGCTCGAGAAATACTTCGGCTTGTTTTTTCTTTGTTCCTTCCGAAGGGTTACGAAAATAATCGAGGCCACACTCGCCAATTGCGACTACTTCTTTTTCTCTGGCTAAAGCACGAAAGATATTTTCATTAAAGACTTCGGGGAGGGGACTTTTTTGCTCATTTTTGTCGTGATGCCAAGCATGAGCCTCGATCACATGGCCAGGGTGAAAGCCAATAGTTGCCCAGATTTTACCTGGATAGGCTTTTGCAAGAGCTATGGCGGATTCGCTGGTTTCTTTATTGGTGCCGACGGTGATAGCGGAGACGTCAGCTGCGAACATGCGGGCGAAAACTCCGTCGCGGTCATTATCAAAAACCGGAAAATTTAAGTGAGTGTGAGCGTCGATTATCATTTTATTTTTCTACTTAATTATACCGAGATTGTACTTTTGGCCGATTTTACTATTTTTTTCTTCTGATAAGTTCTCAGAAAAAATCGCAAACTCGATTCAAAATCACTTCACATGGCGACGGGCTATATTTTTTAAATACTTAATCGGGGAAAGAGGTGGGGGGTCTCTCCAGATTGGATCTTTTTGCTAGTTTCGGGGAGAAAAGGCAAGAGGAGGCGGGCAATATGAGAGAGGAGGAAGAGAGCATCTTTGACAGCGCTCGGGTCTTTAGTCTCCCAAGGCTTGTCTTCGGAGAGACGTTTGTCGGCGTAGCGGATGAGCTCGAGGACACTTCCTAGAGCCTCATGAAGCTCATAACGAGAGAAGGCGGCGTGATAAGCGGATTCTTTTTCTTCCAGTATTTTAATGGTTTCAGTGCTAGACTCAGTGACTGGGGTTGTAATAGAAAGAAGATCTTTCAGGCGATTCACTCGGGCAAAAAGATTACCAATACCAGAGACGAGATCAGCCTCATAACGAGTGAGGAATTTTCCCTCACTATAGTCGCCGTCCTCAAAAGGAGAATTTTCACGGAGGAAAAAATAACGGACCGGATCAGTGCCGAATTTTTGAACAAGTTCAAAAGGATCGACGGTGTTTCCGATTGATTTACTCATCTTTTCGCCATTGACCGTAATGTGGCCGTGGACAAAAAGCTCTTTCGGGAGAGCTAGCCCTGCGGATAGGAGTATCGCTGGCCAATAAACAGCATGGAAGCGGAGAATGTCTTTCCCAATCACATGTAAATCGGCGGGCCAAAAATCTTTTTTGTAGAGATAGTTTACAAGCGCGTCGCACCAGACATAAATGACTTGCGACGCATCGCCCGGCACCTCAATTCCCCAAGAAAGGGAAGTCTTAGGGCGGCTAAAGCTCACATCGGTCAAGCCATCGTAAAGGAAATTTAAGATTTCTTTTTTGCGGCCGACGGGATGAATTTTAATTATGTCCTTTTCAATCAAGGAGACCAGCTGATCTTGGTACTTGGTGAGGCGGAAAAACCAGTTTTCCTCTGAGAGCTTTTCCGGCGGGCGCTTGTGATCGCGGCAGTTGCCATTTTCATCGAGGTCTTTTTCTGTCACGAAAGCTTCATGACCGACGCAGTAGAGACCAGAATAGGTTTTTTTATACAGGTCATCGTTTGCAAGGAGCTTATTCCAGATTTCGAGAACGTTTGCCCGATGGATAGGGTCAGCGCTCGTGCGAATAAAATAATCGGTCGAAAGATTAAAAGCGTCATGAAGAGCGGCAAAGCGGGCGGCATTTTCGGCCACAAATGTATGAGTGGATTTGCCGACGGTGGTGGCCGCTCTTTCTATCTTACTACCATGCTCATCGGTGCCAGTAAGAAAAAAAACATCTTTATTCAAAAGATCCCGGTGGTAGCGGGCGATGGCGTCGGCTTGGACACACTCCAAAGCATAGCCAATATGGGGGGTGCTATTCACATAAGCGATACTGGTTGTTATGTAATATTTCTTCTCCATGGGATTATCTTTAGGCGCTTGTATTTTTGGCTCGCTAACTTTGCTCTTAGAAAGCTCCCTTGCGATCATTGTGAAATTGACACACTTACTTACTTCACAAAAGATAGACAAAAAATTTTTATTTATATTTGACAAAAAATATAAATTATTATTAATTGACAATATAAATTATAATATGCTATAATAAATAGGTTTAAAAACCTTGGTTGACAAGCATCTTTCCAATATATCAGATGGAAGAGGGTGAAACAATGCGCTTTGATCCGGCGAATGACCGAATTTTCTACGTAAACCTTAAAGCCTTTGACGCAATGATTCAGGGGAGGACGCGGACAGTAGGTGCCATACTCAGGCCTACAAGAGGGTGCGTCCCTCGCTTCTTTCCCCAAGGATCATATTCCGTCACCCGAAGGAGCCATGGGGTGCAAACACTCCTTGTGACGGATGAGAAAAAGGATCTCGTCAAATTGGCTAATGCCCGATAGGAATTTTCTTAGCATGATACTAGTCATGCTAAGAAAAAAGCCTGATCGGGCTTTTTTTTATTTTCAGGTCTAGGCAGAGAGGGCCTTGCGACGCTTTTTGGAACTAGTCCACCTATCAACGATTTCTTGAAGAAAAACCGAGGCGGGAACAGCGA
>Ga0194121_10000270_pt1 | contig 93055 bp, 86 predicted proteins | sample TA2MahCa50mmetaG_FD_148609 | JGI IMG/M metagenome (GOLD analysis project Ga0194121, IMG submission 148609) | Freshwater microbial communities from Lake Tanganyika, Tanzania - TA2015020 Mahale Deep Cast 50m | ecosystem: Environmental > Aquatic > Freshwater > Lake | place: Tanzania: Lake... | reverse complement strand
AGCTTCTGCCTCCACGCACCAACCGAACCATCCTGCGACGCGCTCGCTCAATATGGAGTTTTTAGCCATGACCCACCCTCCACAAAAAACCAAAACCTTACTGCAACTGTTCTGCGAACGCTGATACATGGGTGTTCTGCGAACGCTGATACTTACCCGTTTACCGCTCACGGATTCTGATGCCTGATTTCTGGAAGGACTGCGGCTACGGGCTCCTGAAGCGCGCCGGCGACGGCCGCCTCGTGGTAACGGATGACTACCTGCGCGCCTATTACCAGCGGCCCGAGCTTGCTCCGGTGGAGGAATCGTGTGCGGCCGAGCGCGCGCTGCACGCCTCGCTCATGGCCGAGCCGCGGCGCAAGGTGAACGAGCGCGAGATCGGCGCGGTCGCCGACGCGGACGCACGGGAGAACTACCGGGTGATGATGCGGTTTCGCGACCAGCTCCTTGCCGCGCCGACGCTCGAGGCGTTCTACTTCGATCTGTTCCGGCGGGATATCGCGGTGCCGCCGGATTTCATACACCACACGGTGCAGGTAATCCTGCGCGGGCTGCTCGACGGCACGGACGACGCGCTGCAGGCGCGCGCGGCCGAGTTGTTCTTCCGGCCGCAGCGAACCACCGTCAAGGACGGCGCGGTTCTGCTGGCCGATGATGCGACGGTCGAGATGCACGCGGCGGCGGGCCTGTCCGGCACCATCGGCCAGCTGCTGAAGGAGACGCAGACGCCGGTGCGCACGGTCGAGCTCGACGTGCTCGACGGCAAGAACAGCGCCGAGTACTGGCGGCGTGATTCCCGCTTCGACACGGTGCTCAATCTCAATCCGGGCCGCCCGGGCTGCGCGGCGTTCGCGCGGGTGCTCGAGCGCTGGATCGCGCATTTCCACGGCACCCGGGTCTCCATCTCGTCGGTGCGGGAGATTCCCGACGAGGAATGGGTGTGGCACGTCGGCCTCGACGCCGAGGCCACCGAAATGCTCAATGAAATCTATGATGGCGGGGACGTGGAAGAGGATCGAATGAAGCGCATCATCGGCCTGTTCCGGGCCGAGTTCCCCGATCCGTCGGCGCTGCGCCCGGAGATTTCCGGATCGGCCGTGTTCCTCGGGCTCGCGGCCGCCGCCGACGGGCGCCTGCGCATGAAGCCGCAGAACCTGCTCATGAACCTGCCGCTGGCGCAGCGCACCTGATACTGGAAAGTGCGTGAGTCGTGAGTGAGTCGTGAGTGGTGAGTCGTGAGTCGTCAGTCGTCACGGTATTGAAATGACGCCCGCTGAGCGCTGGGAAGCCATCGTTGCCAACCCGGACGAGGACATCGACCTCGCGGAGGCCGCGCTGGTCATCGCCGCCGAGGAGTATCGCGGGCTCGACATCGATGCCTATCTCGCGCGCATCGACGACATGGCGGCGGTGCTGCAGCGGCGCCTGAGGAGCGATATTCCCGCCGCAGAAGCGATCCTCGCGCTGAACCGGTACGTGTTCGACGAGCTCGGTTTCTCGGGCAATGGCGCGGACTACTACGATGCGCGCAACAGTTTTCTCAACGAAGTGATCGAGCGGCGTCTCGGCATTCCCATCACGCTGTCCCTGGTCTACACGGAGCTCGGCCGGCGGCTCGGCCTCGCGCTGCACGGGGTGTCCTTCCCCGGGCATTTTCTGGTGAAATGTGCGGTGCGCGGGGGAACGGTCGTGCTCGATCCGTTTTCGCGTGGGCTATCGCTGAGCGTGGACGACCTGCGCGAGCGGCTGTGCAGGCTCTACGGCGGCACCGCGCCGGAGCCGGAGGCGATCGCCCACATGCTGGGCGCGGCGACGAAAAAAGAGATCCTCGCGCGCATGCTCCGCAATCTGAAGGGCATCTACGTGCAGCAGCGCGATTTCAACCGCGCGCTCGGTGCCGCGCAACGCATCGTCGCGCTCGGGCCCGTCGCGGCCGAGGAGTACCGCGACCGTGCCGCGATCTACGTCGAGCTCGAATGCTTCCGGGCGGCGTTGGAGGATTACCGGCAATACCTGGTGCTCAGGCCCGAGGCCGCGGACGCCGGGAGCGTGCGCGCGCGGATCGGCGAGCTTCAGCCGCTCGCGGCGCGGCTGAATTGATGCGCGGACGAGCGCAGCCCGGCAAGTAGAATCGGGGGTAACTCAGCCCGGCGAGAGTGGGCCGGGCGGTGCGGTCAGCGGCTGCCGCCCATCCAAACGCGCACGACGCGCTGCGGTTCGGGTTGCGGTGCCGCCGAGCGCCGCTCTGCGGCCGCCTGCGGCGCACGCGATGCCTTTTCCAGTGCTTCGAGCTGCGCCGGGGTCGGGTTCTCGATGTTCACCAGGATGGAACCGGTGCCAGTGGGCTCGGCCGAGACCGGGTACGGACCCGTATCCGGGCCCCGCTTGCTCTTCGGCTTGATGCGGATGTCCAGGTCATTCAGTTCCGGCGGCGGGTTCCCGTCGTAGACGAGATTGCGGCGGCGCTGCAGGTACGCGTCGCGCACGAATTCGTAGGGATCGAGCGCCGCGGTCTCCAGTATCTTCGTCGTATCCAGCAGCTCGGCGCGGCGGTTCACGAACCAGAGCCCGTAGAGCGCGTTGCGGTCCCGGTTCGGATCGACGTAGGTGATCGGGTTGGTCTTGTAGTCCGCGACGAGCCCGACCGCGTCGCGCACCGTGCTCGGGCCGAGGAAGGGGATGACCAGGTAGGGTCCGTCGCCGATGCCCCAGTAGCCCAGGGTCTGCCCAAAATCCTCGTTGTGCTTCTGCAGCCCGATTTCGGTGGCGACGTCGAGCACGCCAAGCAGGCCCGCGGTGGTATTGACGGCAATGCGTCCGACGTCGGAAAGGGCCTGGGCGAACTTGCCTTGCAGCAGGTTGTTCAGCGCGACGATCACGTCGCCGATGTTGGAGAAGAAGTTGCTGACGCCGGTGCGCACGACCTGCGGCAGCACGCCGCGGTAAACCTCGGCGGCGGGCTTGAAGATGAGGTTGTCCACCCCGTCGTTGAAGTGATAGATGCCGCGGTTGATCGGCTCCAGCGGATCACGCGGATTGCCGGTGGAGGCGCAGCCGCCCAGAGCCAGTGTAAGCGCGACCAGGCCGCAGACGACAACCGCGCGAAAACGGGACAGAGAACCCTTCATCCGATTTCCAAGTTTTGTTGTTGGCGCATTATATATCAAGCAATACGCGCTTGGGAGAGCACTTCCGCACCCGTGCGCGGCCGGATGACAGGCGCATGGAGCCGTCCCGCCGGTATCTGGAACGCGCGGCCGCTCGAGGCCGGAACAATGTCACGGTTTCGGTCCGGTGCAGCGCGCCTGTGTGCTCAAGTTGCGCGTGGGGCCCGGCCGCTTTGGGGCGGGCGGTGCCGGTCGCCGCGGGGAGAGCGGCGCGCGCCTCGATCTCGCCCCGCGAGGGGCGGGGTGCGAAGAATTGCAGGGCGGGCCGGGGGCTGCCGCGCTCTGCTATACTGAACAGCCTGATGCGCGGGGGGTTATCCGCCGTCCGCTTCTCCGGACTTCACGCGAGGAATCCAGACCATGCTTCAGAAAGTCAAGCCCGCGGTCCAGCTCAAGGACATGAGCCTGTTCCGCCAGCAGTGCTACATCAACGGCGAGTGGATGGACGCCGACGACAAGTCCACCATCCCGGTTCACAATCCGGCCGACGGAGTGCAGATCGGCACCGTGCCCAACATGGGCACGGCCGAGACGCGGCGCGCGATCGAGGCGGCCCACTCCGCGTGGGCGGGGTGGCGCGCGAAGAGCGCGAAGGAGCGTGCCGCCATCCTGCGCAAGTGGTTCGAGCTCATGATGGCGAACCAGGAAGACCTCGCGGTCCTGATGACCGTGGAGCAGGGCAAGCCGATCACGGAATCGCGCGGCGAGGTCGCCTACGGCGCTTCGTTCATCGAGTGGTTCGCCGAGGAGGGCAAGCGGATCTACGGCGACACGATCCCGGCCCCGACGCCGGACCGGCGCATCGTCGTGATCAAGGAACCGGTGGGCGTATGCGCGGCGGTGACGCCGTGGAACTTTCCCAACGCGATGATTACCCGCAAGGCGGGCCCGGCCCTGGCGGCGGGCTGCACGATGGTGATCAAGCCGGCGAGCATGACGCCGTACTCGGCGCTCGCACTGTGCGAGCTCGCCGGACGCGCCGGCATCCCCAAAGGAGTGGTCTCGGTCGTCACCGGCGCCTCCGGCCCGATCGGCAAGGAACTTACCACCAACGCGCTGGTGCGCAAATTCACCTTCACCGGCTCGACCGCGGTCGGCAAGCAGCTGATGCAGCAGTGCGCGGGAACGGTGAAGAAGGTCTCTCTCGAGCTCGGCGGCAATGCGCCGTTCATCGTGTTCGACGACGCCGATATCGACGCCGCGGTGGACGGCGCGATGGCGTCCAAGTACCGCAACTCCGGCCAGACCTGCGTGTGCGCGAACCGCATCTTCGTGCAGGACGGCGTCTACGAAAAGTTTTCGACGAAGCTCGGCGAGAAGGTCGCGGCGATGAAAGTCGGCAACGGCCTGGAAGCCGGCGTGGTGCAGGGGCCGCTGATCGAGATGAAGGCGGTGGAGAAGGTCGAGGAGCACATCGCCGATGCGCTCGCCAAGGGCGCGCGCGTGCTGACCGGGGGCAAGCGCCACGAGAAGGGCGGGCAGTTCTTCCAGCCCACGGTGCTCGCCGAGGTGGACACCTCGATGAAGATCACGCGCGAGGAGACTTTCGGCCCGGTGGCGCCGCTCTACCGCTTCCGGACGGAGGAGGAGCTCGTCAAGCTCGCCAACGACACGGAATTCGGGCTCGCCGCCTACTTCTACAGCCGCGATATCGGGCGCGTCTGGCGCGTCGCGGAGGCGCTCGAGGCGGGCATCGTCGGGATCAACGTGGGCATCATCTCGACGGAAGTCGCGCCGTTCGGCGGCATGAAGGAGTCGGGCATCGGGCGCGAGGGCTCGAAGTACGGCATCGAGGAGTTCCTCGAGGTCAAGTACCTGTGCATGGGCGGCATCGACAAGTAGCGCCGCCCGGGCAAAGAAACGCCACCGCGGATTGCGGTGGCGTTTTTGTTTGCGGCCACGTGACTGGTGACCGGCGGATCGAACGCAACCGCAGATGAACGCCGATACACGCCGATTTTTCGGGTGATGAGTAATGGGTAATGAGTTAATGGGCGAAAGCCCGTCACCCGCATTCCCCGTTACCCATTTCCCATTACCGGTTTCCATCTGCGTTCATCCGCGTTTATCGGCGGTTCCATTGATCTCTGACGAGTTTCAGATCAGGATGGATCACTCTAAGCGGAGCGCGTGATGATCCGGGTCCTCGGCATCGACCACATCGTGCTGCGCGTGCGCGACCCCGAGCGCATGGCGCGCTTTTACACCGAGGTGCTCGGCTGCCGGGTCGAGCGCCGTCGAGATGATCTCGGGATGCTGCACTTGCGCGCAGGCAGCGCGCTGATCGATCTCGTGGACGTCGCGGGCGAGCTGGGAAAGCGTGGCGGCGCGGCGCCCGGAAAAGAAGGGCGCAACCTCGAGCATTTCGCGCTGCGCGTGGCGTCGTTCGATGCGGATGCGGTCGCGCGCCACCTCGCGGCGCACGCGGTCGCGGCGGGCGAAGTGAAGACGCGCTACGGCGCGGAAGGCGAGGGGCCCTCGCTGTACGTCACCGATCCCGAGGGCAACGTCGTGGAATTGAAGGGCGTCAGCTGATTCGCTGCGCGACTTCCCCGGCGTAGGCCTGCGTGCCGAGCTTGCCGCCGAGATCGGCGGTGCGCGTGGCGGGGGCCTTGAGCGCGGCATCCACTGCGGCCTCGACCGCTTTCGCCGCGCGGTCGAACTCCGGCCGCGCATGGCGGCTTGCCATCCACTCGAAGAGCATCACGGCGGAGAGAATCAGCGAGGTCGGGTTCGCGCGGTCCTTGCCGGCGATGTCGGGCGCGCTCCCGTGCTGCGCCTGCGCGACGCAGCCCTCGTCTCCGGCATTGACCGAGCCGGCAAGCCCCAGGCTGCCCGAGAGCTCGGAAGCCTCGTCGGAGAGGATGTCGCCGAACATGTTGCCGGTGACGATCACGTCGAACCGGGTCGGATCGCGCAGCAGCAGCGCGGCGGTCGCGTCCACGATCAGCTCCTCGAGCTCGATGCCCGGGAAATCCTGCGCGACCTTGCGTACTTCGCGCAGGAACAGCGCGTCGGAGATCTTGAGCACGTTCGCCTTGTGCACGGCGGTCACCTTCTTGCGCCGCTTCGCCGCGCACTCGAACGCGACGCGCGCGATGCGCTGGCACTGGCGCGCGGTCACCTTGCGCACGGCAAGCGCCATGTCCGGGGTGGGCATGAACTCCCCGCTGCCCATGAACATGTTGCGGTCGGCGTAGAAGCCCTCGGTGCACTCGCGGAAGATCACGAGGTCCACCGGTTTCCCCGTGAGCCCGACGCCCAGGCGCGACTTGGCGGGGCGGATGTTCGCGTAGAGGTCGAGCTTCACGCGGAACTCGCCCGAGATGTTGATCCCGCCCTGCTCGCGCGGGGGGTAATCGAGGTGCGAGATCGGCCCGAGGATCACGCCCGGCGCCTGGCGAGCGGCCTCCATGACGTGCGGGGGGAGCGTGCTTCCGGTTTTCTTGAGCGCGGCGAAGCCGATGTCCTCGATCTGCCACTCCAGGCCAAGCTTGTAGAGCTCGCTGGCGCGGTCGAGTACCGCGAGGGTTGCCTTCGTGATCTCGGGGCCGATGCCGTCGCCGGGAAGAACGAGAAGCTTCATGATCAAGTCGAAAGTCGAAAGGAGAAAGTAAAAGCGTCGAGCCACCCGTGGCGTTACTTCGTCACTACGTCACTTCGTCGTCGCGTCACGGTTGTTATGGGGGAGGCGGGATTGTAACATCGGCTTTCCGACCCACGGGGGCGTCCGATGTTCGAAGGCTTCAAGCAGATCCAGGTGCAGACGAGCGACCCCGAGGTGAAGATCAACCTGCGCCACGGCGGCAAGGGTCCGGGCCTGCTGCTGGTGCACGGCAATCCGCTCACGCATGTCACCTGGCACAAGATCGCGCCGCGGCTCGCGGAGGAATACACGGTGGTCGCCTCGGATCTGCGCGGCTACGGTGACAGCTCCAAGCCGCGGGGCAAGCCCGACCACAGCAATTACTCGTTCCGGCGCATGGCGCAGGACCAGGTCGAGGTGATGGAGCATCTTGGTCTCAAGCAGTTCCACGTGGTTGGGCACGACCGCGGCGCGCGCGCGGCGTTCCGCATGGCGCTCGACCATCCGGGGAAGGTGCTCAAGTTCGCGAGCGTGGATATCGTGCCGACCCACCACGTATGGACCGAATTTCCTCGCGGCTGGGCGCTGCATTCCTACCACTGGATGTTCATGGCGCAGCCCTACGATTTCCCCGAGCGGCTGCTCTCGTCGAACCTCGAGTACTACATGAAAAAGAAGCTCGAGAAGCACATGCACGGGCAGGGCGGGCTCGAGCCCGAGGCGGTTGCCGAGTACATCCGCTGCTGCACGCCCGAGCAGATCCACGGCGTGTGCGAGGATTACCGCGCCGCGGCGACCATAGACCTCGACATGGACACGGCGGATTACGAGGCCGGCCGCAAGATCGAATGCCCCGTGCTGGTGCTGTGGGGCGCGAAGAGCCACGTCGAGCAGCACTTCAGCCCGCGCAAGGCATGGCCGCGCTACTGCTCGAACATCGCGGGCTTCGAGGCGCTTCCCGCCGGCCACTATCCGCAGGAGCAGGCGCCGGCGGAGACGTACCGTGCGCTGCGGGCGTTTTTCAAAGGCTGATCCGAAGAACGGGCACCGATGAGCGATTTTCTGGTCGAGCCGCAGGAGCTGCTGGACGAAGCAGCGCGCAAGGACGTGCTCTTCCTCGATGGGCGGCGCAGCGCGCCGTACGAAGCAGGACACATACCGGGCGCGGTCAAGTTCACGACCTACTATGAGCTTGCGCTCGATACCCGGCGGGCAGGGCTCGCCGCGTTCGCGCAAGACATGGCGCAGCGGTACGGGGCGGTGGGCGTGTCGCGCGAGCGCCCCATCATCGTGTACGAGGAACACACGGGCATGTTCGCGGCGCGCGACCTGTGGATGCTGCAGTGGCTCGGCTGCCGCGACGTGCGGATGCTGCACGGGGGCTACGCGGAGTGGAAGGCGGCGGGCGGCGAGTCGGAGACCGAGCTCGTGCAGCCGGTCGCGGCGCGGTTCGATCCCGAAATGCGCGACGAGCTCGTCATTGGTTCCGCAGAGCTCGAGAAGCGCCTGCGCACGCCCGGGCTCACGGTGCTCGACGTGCGCGAGGCGGCGGAATACGAGGGGCGCGACAACACGCCGTGCTGCGCGCGGCGCGGGCACGTGCCGGGCGCGGTGTGGGTCGAGTGGACGGAGTTGCTGGAGGCGGGGCAGTACAAGTCACCGGAAGAGATCCGCAAGCTCGCCGCGGAGAAGGGCGTGGACGTGAAGAGCGAGATCGCGCCGTATTGCCATCGCGGCGCGCGCTCGGCGGCCGCGTACTACGCGCTCAAGCATGCGGGATTCGCGAAACTGCGCAACTTCCTCGGGTCGTGGCACGAGTGGTCGGCACGGGGGGATTTGCCGCTCGAGAAGCCGTGACCGGAGGCCTTTCGGCCGTCACTCGTTTCTCGTCGCTCGTCGCTCGTTGCTCGTGACGCGGGACCTGAACGAAACCGCGGATGAACGCAGATAAGAACCGGTAATGGGTAATGGGAATTGGGTAATGCGAGTAACGGGCTTTCGCCCATTACTCATCACCCGAAAAATCGGCGTGTATCGGCGTTCATCGGCGGTTGCGTTCAAGCCACTACTCACCCGTCACGCCTATGACATAGCGTCTCCGGCCCGCGGGTAGGGCGGGTGGAATAACATACGGCCTCCGGAAGCGGGAATTCGCCCGCACGCCGGGAACGCGCGGTATGATCTCCACGCCTGGCAGGTCGAGACGCATTGTCAACAACATGGGGGAGCCATGGCAATCAAAGCGATCATCGTCAGCGAGACCGCGCCGTTGGCGCTCCGTGTAGTCGGGCCGGCGCGCCGGGCGCGCGCCTGGAAGCGGACTTGGTTGGTCGTGCTGCAGATGTTCGCCGCAGCATTCCTGGTCGCGGCTTTGGCGTCCCCGGGCTGGGCGCAGCCCTATCCGAACCGGCCGATACGGCTGATCCTGCCGTTCCCACCGGGCGGCTCCACCGACATCCTGGGGCGCATCGTCGCGCAAACCCTCGGCGAAAGGCTCGGGCAGACCCTCGTCGCCGACAACCGTCCCGGCCTTGGCGGCTACCTCGGGCTCGAGCTTGCGTCGAGAGCGGCGCCCGACGGGCACACGATCGTCATCGGCTCGCTCATCTATGCGAGCGGCCCATCGACCTACCGGACCATGAAGTTCAACCCGCAAAAGGACCTCGCGCCGATCTCGCAGATCTCGGAGGCGCCGAATTTCGTGGTGGTCAATCTCGCCGTTGCGGCGAAGACGCTGAAGGACCTCGTGGATCACGTCCGGGCGAACCCGCGGAAACTGCATTATGCGACGAGCGGCACGGGTTCCACGCTGCACCTCTCGGCGGCCATGCTGAGCAGCGTCACGAAAATGGACATGGTGCATGTGCCGTACAAGGGCGGCGGCGGCCCGGCGATGACCGCGGTACTGGGCGGCGAAGTCCAGGTGATCGTGCTGGGACCCGCGTCGGTGCCGCACTTCCAGACCGGCAAGGCGAGGGCGCTCGCCGTGCTGGGCGAGAAGCGCGCGCCGGTGGCGCCCGAGGTGCCGACCGCGAGGGAGCAGGGTTTCGACGTGGTGGTGACCGGCTGGCACGGACTGCTTGCGCCTGCCGGGACCCCGCGCGCGTTCGTCGAGCGCCTCAACAAGGAATGGGTGCAGGTCGCAAACGGCCCGGACATCCGCGAGAGGCTGCAAAAGCTCGGATTCGATCCGCGCCCGGGGACTCCCGAGCAGTTCACCGCGTTCCTCAAGGCGGAGACCGAACGCTGGACGCGGCTCATCAAGGAAGCCAACATCCCGGCTGCCGACTGACGGAGCGCGCCATGAGGCTGCGCGGCGTTGAACTGATCGTACCGCAGGCGCATGAAGCGGCCGAGTTCCTCGAGACGCTCTGGGGACTGATCCCGGCCGGCGCGCGCGGAAAGACGCAATTTTTCCGCGGCACCGGCGCTCATCCCTACATCCTGGCGGTTCGGGCGGGCGACGCACCGGCCGTGCATGCGATCGAGTTCTCGGGCCTGCCCGTGGAAATCGAGGAGCTGCACGCGCGGGTGCGCCGGTCGAATGCGCCGGTCAGGACTTTCGCGGAGCTCGACGCGCCGGGTGGCGGCGCGGGCCTAGTCGTGCAGGGCCCGGAGGCGCAGACGTATCGCTTCGTCGCCGAGCCGGCACCCCCGCCGGCGCTGCCCGCCGAGCGCGACAAGCCGGTCCAGGTCACGCACGCCGTCGTGAACGCGGCTGACGTGCCGTCGAGCGAGCGCTTCGCGGCCGAAGTGCTCGGCTTCAAGGTGTCGGATCGCACGCGTGCGATGACCTTCTTGCGCTGCAACCGCGCGCATCACGCGATCGCCTACGCGCACTCGGACGTGTCCTCGCTCAACCACATCGCGTTCGAGATGAACGACCTCGATGCCGTCATGCGCGGGATCGGCCGCATGCGGGATGCGGGCTACGAAGCCGTGTGGGGCCCGGGGCGCCACGGGCCCGGCAACAACGTTTTCGGCTACTTCATCGCGCCGTTCGGCGGCGTCATCGAGTACACCGCGGAAGTAGAGGAGGTGCCGGACGACTACAGGGTCGGTGGGCCGGATGACTGGAAATGGCCGCCCGGACGCACCGATCGGTGGGGCGTTTCGCGCAAGGACACCGCCCGGATCTCCGCCGCCGAGCGCACCTTCCGGTTTCCCCCGGGCGCGATGGAGATCAATGGGGTCAGACTCGATTGATCGGAGATCAATGGGGTCAGACTCGATTGATCGTGATCGTCTGCCGCGGTGAAGGATCGAAGTAACGAGTAACCAGTAACGAGAAACGAGTGACGAGAAACGGCCGGCCAGTCACGCCTTTCAGCTAAGGCCGTAGAGCTTCTTCCCCGCCACCGGCAGCTTCGCCATCAGCACGTCCCCCGACAGCGACTCGGTGATGTAGAGCGTCTTGCGGTCGGCGCCGCCGAAGGCGATGTTCGCCATGTGGTGGTGGTTCGGCCCGTCCGAGTACACGAGGTGCGTGGGCAGCATGTTCGCGTCGAAGCGCCACACGCCGACGCCGAGCTGGCACACGAGCAGCCCGTTCTCCTCGTCCATCTCGATGCCGTCGGGGCCGGCCACGCCGCCGGAGAGCTGGATCGCAACCCCGGTCTTCGAGATCGAGCCGTCGGCCATCAGCGGCAGCCGCCACACCTGCTGCGAGCGGGTGACGCCCACGTAGCAGTGCTTCTCCGTGGTGGAGAGCGTGATCCCGTTGGGGCTCGGCACGTTGGAGCACAGCCGGTCGAGGCCGCCGTCCGCGCGCAGGCGGAAAACCCGCCCGGTCGGATCGGCGATGCCGGTCTGGCCCTGGTCGGTGAAGTAGAGATCCCCGTTCGACGCGAAGTGCAGATCGTTGCAGCCCTTGAAGCCCTCGCTGTACGCGGTCTCGAGCACGGGCTCGATCTTCGCGGTCTTGGGATCGAGCGTGAGGATGCCCTTCTTGTAGTCGGCGATGAAGATGCGCCCGTCCTTGTGGAACTTGAGCCCGTTCGGCCAGCCGTCGTACTGCACCACGAGCTTCCATTCCTGCTTCGGCGAGATGCGGAAGATGCGCCCGAAAGGCGTGTCCACGATGTAGAGGTTGCCCTCGCGGTCGAAGGAAGGCCCCTCGAGAAAGCAGATCACCTCCGCTCCCTGGCGGTTCGGGTCCGACCACGCGGTGCGGCTCTTGTTGCGGAACTTGGGCGGCAGCGACGTGAACAGCTCGGCTTTGATCAGTTCGAGTTGCTTGAAGGGGTTGAACATTTCGTTTCTCGTGGCTCGTTACTCGTTTCTCGTGACTGGTGACTCGGTACGGGGCGCCGGCCCGTTCAAGGTTCAACGTTCAAGGTTCGAGGTTTCCGGCGAAGGTTCGTGACTTTGAACAATGAACTTTGAACTTGGAACCGGCTTATTGCGGTTCGACGCCAGCGACTTTCACGAGCCGGGTGAGCTTTTCCATGTCGGCGCGGATCGTCGCGGCCACCTGCTCGGGGGTGTTGCCGATCGGCTCGCTCGCCCCCTCGCGCTCCAGCCGCTGCCTGAACTCCGGCGTGTGGATGACTTTCACGATCGCGCCGTGGAGCCGCCCGATCACGTCGGGCGGAGTTTTCGCGGGCGCCCAGATCGCGTACATGATCGTCGCTTCATAGGCCTTCAGCTCCGGCGTCTCCTTGACCATCGGCACATCCGGCAATTGGGGCGAGCGGGCGGGGCCCGTCAGAGCCAGCGCGCGCAGCTTCCCCGCCTTGATGTGCGGCAGCGAGGGCGCAATGCTGCTGAAGTAGATCGGAACGTGCCCCGCGAGCGTGTCCACCAGCGCCGGGCCGCCGCCCTTGTACGGAACGTGGGTGAGATCGATCTTGCCCATGCCCTTGAGCAACTCGCCCGCGAGGTGCGACATGCTGCCCACGCCGAAGGAGGCGTAGTTGATCTGGCCGGGTTTCGCGCGCGCCAGCGCGATCAGCTCGCGCAGCGTTTTCGGCGGAAACGAAGGATGCGCGACGATCACGAGCGGCACCCACGCGATCTGGGTAATCGGCGCGAAATCGTTGATGGTGTCGTAGTTGAGTTTCTTGTACACGGCCGGATTGGTCACGTGGGACGTGATGCTGTGGAACATGATCGTGTAGCCGTCGGGAGCCGAGCGCGCCACGACTTCCGCGCCGATGATGCCGTTGGAGCCGCCGCGGTTGTCCACGATCACCTGCTGGCCCAGCGTGCGCGTGAGCGGGTCGGCGAGCGCGCGCCCGAGGATGTCGTTGGTGCCGCCCGGCGGCCACGGCACGACCATGCGCACGGGCTTTGCGGGATACGATTGCGCCGCCGCGCCGAACGCGGCAGCACACAGCAACAAACAGGTAAGATGCCTGATCGCTATCATGCGTTCCTCCATCGGTCATGTACTGGAGCGCCGCCCGGCTACTCGGCCTTGACGCCTGCCTCGCGCACCACCTTCGTCCACTTCGCGGTCTCCGCGCGAATGTGTGCGGCGAACTCCCCGGGCGAGCTCGAGGCCGCATCAATGCCGTTGTCGAGCAGCGCCTTGCGAACATCCGGCATCGCAAGCACCGCGACCGTCGCCTTGTTCAGCCGCTCGATGATCGCCTGCGGCGTGTTGGCGGGCGTCACCATGCCGTACCAGTTGGTCGCCTCGTACCCCTTCAGTCCGGTCTCCGCGACCGTCGGTACGTCCGCCAGCGCCTCGGCGCGCTTGTTGCCCGTGACGGCGAGGGCGCGCGCCTTGCCGGCCTTCACCTGCGGCACCGCGGTGGAAATCACCGCGACGAAGATCTCGATGTGGCCCGCGATCAGATCGACCATCGCCGGGCCGCCGCCCTTGTACGGCACGTGAACGACGTCCACTTTGGCCATGTTCTTGAACAGCTCTCCCGCGAGATGTCCCGGGCTGCCGATTCCCGACGAGGCGAAGTTCAGCTTGCCCGGCCGGCTGCGCGCGAGCGCGATCAGCTCCTTCAGCGAGCGCGTGGGCAGCGTGGGGTGCACGATGAAGATGTTCTGCAGCGCCACGGCCTGCGAGATCGGCGCGAAGTCCTTGAGCGGATCGTAGGGCACCTTGCCGATGGCCGGACTGATCACGAGCGAGCCGATCGTCGCGAGATGCAGCGTATGGCCGTCCGGCGTCGCCTTCGCCGCAAGGTCCGACCCGATGACGCCGTTGGCGCCCGGGCGGTTGTCCACGATGAACTGCTGCTTGAAGATCTCCGTGTACTTGGGCGCCATCAGGCGCGAGACGAGGTCGGTCGCGCCCCCGGGCGGAAAGCCGATGACGATGCGCACCGGCTTCGCGGGGTATTCCTGCGCTGCGGCCGGCAGCGCGCCGGTTGCGGTCCATGCGGCGAGAAAGACGAAAGCGGCGCCGCGCCGCCTGGTGCTGCCGGTTCCAGACATCTCGATCTCCAGCCGGTGTAGGGAAACTGCCGCGCGGGCCGTTCAGTTCACTTTCGCGCCCGAGGCCTTCACGACCTTGGCCCACTTCGCCATCTCCGCCTTGATGTAGTCGGCGAACTCTTCCGGCGTGCTCGGCGCGGGCTCGAGCCCCTGGGCAAGCAGGAATTCCTTCACGTCGGGCAGCCGCAGCGCCGCCACGAACTCGCGGTTCAGCCGGTCGATGATCGGGCGCGGCGTCTTGGCGGGGGCGAGCAGGCCGTACCAGTTGTTCGCCTCGAAGCCCTTGATCCCGGCCTCCGAGAGGGTCGGGACGTCGGGCAGCGAGACCGCGCGCTTGAGCGTGGTGACGGCGAGCGGGCGGATCTTGCCGGCCTTGATCTGGGGGTTCGCGGTCGCCGCCGTGGCAAAGATCATGTGCACGTGGCCCGCGATGAGGTCCACCATCGCCGGTGCGCCGCCCTTGTACGGCACGTGGACGAGCTTGGTGTCCGCAATCAGGTTGAAGAGCTCGCCGGCGAGGTGACCCGCGCCGCCCACCCCGGAGGAGCCGTAGTTGAGGTCGCCCGGCCGCTTCTTCGCGAGCGCGATGAGCTCCTTCACGGTCTTCGCCGGCACCGAGGGGTGCACGACGAGAACGTTGGTCGAGTCCACGCCGCGCGAGATCGGCGCGAAATCCCTCACCGGGTCGAACGGGAGCTTCTCGTAGAGGCTGGGGTTGATCGCGAGCGCCGCGATCGTGCCCATGAGCAGGGTGTATCCGTCGGCGGGCGCCTTGGCGACGAGGTCGGTGCCGATATTGCCGGCCGCGCCGGGCCGGTTGTCCACCACGATCTGCTGGCCGAGCGCGGCGGAGAGCTTGGGCGCCAGCGCGCGCGTGGTGGTGTCGGTGCCGCCGCCGGGCGCGAACCCGACGACGATGCGGATCGGCTTCACGGGGTATTCCGCTGCGATGGCGACGTGCGCGGTACCGCCCGCCAGGGAAAGCGCGAGCGCGGAAGCCCGGAGTAGCGCACCGGGGTGGTTACGGGCGGCAGGGCGTCGTCCAGCGTTCATGGAAATCTCCTCGATGGTGTCGTTTTGGGAATTATAGGGCAGCTAGTGCCTAGCGCGCGCCGCGCCCAGCATCGCGGCGATGCGCAGCGCCTGCTCGAGCGCGCCGGGGTCCGCCTTGCCTTTGCCCACGATGTCGAAGGCGGTGCCGTGAGCCGGGGTGGCGAACACGGTTTTCAGTCCCGCGGTTACGGTCACGCCCTTGTTGAATCCGAGCAGCTTGGTCGCGATCTGGCCCTGGTCGTGGTACATCATCACGACCCCGTCGAACTCGCCCTTGAGCGCGCGCAGGAAGATCGTGTCGGAGGGGATCGGCCCGGTTGCCGCGATGCCTGCCGCGGCGAGCTTCTCCACCGTGGGGCGGATGATGCGGATCTCCTCGTAGCCGAACAGCCCGTTCTCGCCCCCGTGGGGGTTCAGCGCGGCGACCCCGATGCGCGGGCGCTCGCGGCCCATGCCGCGCAGGGTCGTGTCGGCAAGCCGCACCGCGTCCTCGATGCGGCCGGGCGTGATGAGGTTGACCGCCTCGCGCAGCGCGATGTGCGAGGTGACGCGGAACGTGCTGAACTCCTGGATCACGTTCATCTCGCCGTAGAACCCGCGATGGCCGGTGAGATGCGCGAACATCTGGTGCTCGTCGTGGAACTTCCAGCCGCCGCGGTTGAGCGCCGCCTTGTTGAGCGGCGCGAAGCAGATCCCGTCGAGCCGTCCCGCGAGCGCGAGGTCGATCATGTGCTTGAGCGTCTCACCGGTGAGGCGCCCGGATTCCGGCGACATCTCGCCGCGCCCGATCACGGCCGGATCCACGTTGTGCAGGTCCACGAGCGGCACGTCCTCGCGCGGCCAGGCGACGTCCTCCGCGCGTTCGTGCACGCTGTAGCGCAGCGGCACGCCCGCATCGCGCATGCCGAGCTCGAGCACGCGCCGGTCGCCGAAGACGATCACGCGCGCGATATCGGCCGCTCTTCCGCTCGCGAGCAGCTTTGCCGAGATCTCGGGGCCGATGCCGGTCGCGTCCCCGAGCATCATGCCGATCAGCGGCTTGTCCATGGTGGGAAATGGGAAATGGGTAACGGGTGACGGGTGATGAGTGACGACTGACGAGTGACGGCTGGCGGATTGCTAGCGCTTCTTGCCAGCACGCTTACCGGTGGGGGTCTTCGCGCCGATGGCGAGGAGGCCGGTGAGCTCGCGGATGCTCTTCAGTTTTTCGAGGCGGAAGACGAGCTCGATCACCTTCTCCGCGCTCGCTTTCGGCAGCCGTCCCCACGCCGCGCACTGGCGGAACTTGTCGGCGAGTTCGTCGTCGCTCATCGGGTTCGCGGGGCTGCCCTTGCCGAAATCGGCGCGACCGCTGACCTTCTTCCCGTCGGCCAGCTCGATCTCGATGAGGGTGGTCATCTTCTCGTAGCCCGCCGCCTCGGCTTCCGGGTGCTCGGAGAACTGGATCCTGGCGATCATTTCCTGCACGTCGCGGCGGTTCACGACCTTGTCCGTGAACTCGGCGAGACCGGCCTTGCGCTCGAGCAGCAGGATCGCCATGCAGAACTCCATGCTGAACTTCGCCTGGAGCTCGTTCGTCGGCTGGTGGTGGATGAGAGCGTTCGGCATGTGCCGGTTGGTGCCGACCGCGACCCTGCGCACTTCGTTCGGCCGGATGTCGTGCTTGCGGATGAGATCGAGCATGAGGCCCATGCCGGGGTGCGTGAGCGAGCCCGACGGGTGCGGCTTGATCGAGACACCGGGAAACGCGAAGGACCAGGGATTGCCGAGCTTGGCCTCGATCGCTACCGGATCGTAGCCTCCGCCCGCCGCCTTGAAGAACCCGCGCCCGGCCTCGAGCACGATCGGGGTCGCGGTCCAGCCGAGCATCGCGAATTCGGCAGCCACGATCCCGCTCTCGCACGAGCGCCCCGGGTGGAAAGGCTTGGTCATGGTGCCGAAGTTCTCGCGCAGGCCCGCGGCCTGGCTCGCTGCGATGCCGAGCGCGCGCCGCGTCTGTTCGACGTTGAGGCCCAGCATGCGTGCCGCTCCGGCGGCGGCGCCGATGGTGCCGACGGTGGCGGTGGTGTGAAAGCCGTGATCGTAGTGCCGCGGATTGATCGCTTCGGCGACCTTGGTCTCGACCTCGACCGCGATCTGGTAGGCGACGAGCGCGTCGAGCCCCGAGCGGTTGTCGCGCTCCGCGAGCGCGAGCACCGGCGGCAGCGCCGGCGCGGTCGGGTGGGTGAGCAGCCCGTAGACGCGGTCCTTGGCAACCGCGAGCTGCGTGTCGTCGAAATCGTCGGCGTGGATCGCGATGCCGTTGGCGAAGGCGGCGAAGCGCGGGGACAATTTCATCCTCGTGCCGATCACGGTCGCGCCCTTGCCGTTCGCGACTCCGAGGCTCTTCAGGTATTCGCGCACGATGTGGCCCGACTCGGCGCGGTTTCCGGCGAGCGCGAGCCCGATGCCGTCGAGGATCGAGCGCTTGCCGAGGTGCATCACCTCGTCCGGGATCTTTCCGGCCTTTGTGCTGGTGATGAAGCGAGCGACGTACTCGGTGAGAGAATCGGTGTTGCGGGTCATGATGTTGCGGCTTTCGAAAACGTTGATAAATACCACATCCGCAGCGTGGGTGCCAACGCCAACGGCCGGCCTTGACCGGTTTTCACGCCGCGCAGTACCCTGCGGCCAATCCCTGCCCACGGTTGCGCGCCTCGCGTGAAGATCACCAAAGTCGAAGCGATCCCGGTCTGGTACGAGCTCACCGACGAGTACCATGCGCTGTTCGGTTCCGGCAAGAAGAAGGGCACCTCCGTGCACGCGCGCGAGGGCTGGTTCGCCGACATCCGCTACAAGGAGAACGTCTTCGTCAAGGTGAGCACCGACGAAGGCGTCACCGGCTGGGGCGAGGCCTCCGCGCATCCGGTCACCAGCGAGACGCAGGCCGGCATCCTCGCCACCGTCGAGCTCTTCGGGCGGCAAGTCGTCGGGCGGGACCCGTTCGAAATCGGGGCGATGCACGCCGCGCTCGACCACCTCTTCCTGCAGGGCAACGCGGGCGCCCGTAGCGCGATCGACATCGCGCTCTACGACATCATGGGCAAGGCGGCCGGCCAGCCCGTGTACAGCCTGCTCGGGGGAGCGTTCCAGAAGAGCTTCGGGCGGCTCGCGACGATGCCGCGCGCCGCGCCGAAGCAGATGGCGGAGCACGCGCGGATGCTGCTCGACCGCGGTTACACCTGCTTCGAGCCCAAGATGACCGGGCATCAGGAGTCGCTCGACGCGGACGCCGATCGCCTGGAAGCGCTCATCGAGGCGGTGCCCCGTTCGGCGCTCGTCATCGCCGACCCGAACCAGACCTGGGGCACGGCGAAGGACACGATCGAGCTGCTTCTGAGGCGGTTTCCTCGCGTCGCCAATCTTGCTGTCGAGCAGCCGGTCATGTACCACGACCTGGAGGGCCTCGCCGCGATCGCGCAGGCGGTGCCGCACAAGGTAGTGGCCGACGAGGCGATTCAGAACCTCGCAACGATGATCCAGATCACCTCGCGGCGCGTGGCGGACATGGTGAGCGTGAAGCTCGGCAAGTGCGGCGGCTTCTACAAGGCGATGCAGATCGTGCGCATGGCGGAAGCGGCGGGGCTGCCGGTTCGCGTGGACTGGACGCAGGGCAGCGCGCTTCTCGATACGGCCACCGGCCACCTGCACGCGGCGGTGCGCCTCACGGGCTGCGACCCGGGCATGGACTACCAGCTGCGGATCCGGGACAAGCCCGTGGCCGAGGGTGGGGCGCGCGTGCACCGGGGCAGGATCGTCATGCCCGATGCGCCGGGCCTGGGATTGGTGGTGGACGAGAAGCTCGTACGGCGCCTGGCCCAGCGCGGCCGGCCCGGAGCGGGCCACACGGAAAGGGGAAAGGGACGACGATGAACGCGCATGTACAGGCAGCGGTGCGGGTAGTACTGGCTTTCACCGTGTCGATGTGGGTTCCCTCCGCGGGCGCGCAGGCGTACCCCGGCAAGCCCGTACGCGTCATCGCGCCGTTCCCGCCGGGCGGCGGCACCGACATCATGGCGCGCGCCGTGGCGCAGAAACTGAGCGGCGCGCTGGGGCAGCAGGTCGTGGTGGAGAACCGCTCCGGGGCGGGCGGCATGATCGGCTCGGAACTCGCGGCGCGCGCCGCGCCCGACGGTTACACGCTGCTGCTCACCTCCTCGAGCACGCACGCGATCGGTCCCCATCTCGTCCGCAAGCCGCCGTACGATCCGCTGCGCGATTTTGCGCCGATCATCCTCATCGCCTCGGCCCCCAACGTGCTCGTCGTGCATCCTTCGGTGCCGGCGCGCACCGTCAAGGAACTCGTCGCGCTCGCCAGGGCGCGGCCGGGCGAGATCAACTTCGCTTCGAATGGCACGGGGACGCTCAGCCATCTCACCGCGGAATTGTTCAAGCTGCAGACCGGGACGAACATGGTGCACGTCCCGTACAAGGGCGGGCCGCCGGCGGTGATCGATCTCGTCGCCGGACACGTTTCGGGCCTGTTCGCCGCTTTTCCGACGGTCTCCGGCCAGATGCGCGCGGGCAAGCTGCGCGCGGTCGCGGTGACCAGCGCGAAGCGCGTGGACACGGAGCGGGACATTCCCACGGTGGCGGAAACCCTCCCCGGATTCGAGTCGAGCCAGTGGTGGGGCATGTTCGCGCCCGCCGGAACGCCCGCGGAGATTGTGGAGCGGTTGAACGGCGAGGTGCTGAAGATACTGGGCGACGCGGAGGTGAGGTCGCGTTTCGCCGCCGACGCCGCGCAGGCCGCGGGCGGCAGCGCGCGCGAGTTCGCGGCTTTTCTCATGGCGGATTACGAGAAGTGGGGAAAAGTGGTGAAGGCAAGCGGCATCCGCGCGGACTGAACGGCGCGGAGGCGCGGCCCGCGCCCGTCGGAGGCTGGTAGAATGTCCCGGATTTCCCTCCCGCGCTTCACCCGCATCGCAGCGTTATAACTGGAGACCCGGAGCAGGAATGGCTTCGACCATCGCCGAAAAAATTCTCGGCACGCACGCCGGAAACCGCGCGGTCAAGGCGGGCGACGTCGTCGTCGCGAAGGTGGACTTCGCGATGGTGCACGATGCGCGCGCGGCCAATGCGCTGCAAATGGTCGGGAAGCTCGGCGCCGCCGGCCTGCCGTATGCGCGCCGCAGCGCGTTCGTGCTCGATCACTATTCCCCGCCGCCGAATCCCGAGGCGGCCAACATCCATCGCGCGATGCGCGCGTTCGCGGAAGAGCACGGGGCAACGCTCTACGACGTCGGAGACGGGATTTGCCACCAGGTCCTGCCGGAAGGCGGTCATTTCACCGCGGGAGACCTCGTGGTGGGCACCGACACCCACTCGACGACGTACGGCGCGTTCAACGCGTTCGGCACCGGAGTCGAGGGCACCGACGTCTCGGCGGTGCTGATGACGGGGAAGCTGTGGTTCCGGGTTCCGGAGACCATCCGCGTCGAGCTGCGGGGCCGGCTGCAGCCGGGAGTATGGGCGAAGGACGTGACGCTGCACATGCTCGGGCGGCTCGGGGCCGAGGGAGCGAACTACCGCGCCATCGAGTACGCGGGAACGGCGGTGGCCGCCATGGACATCGACGACCGAATGACGCTCGCGAACCATGCCGCCGAGCTGGGTGCGAAGGCGGCGCTGCTCGAGTGCGACGAGAAGACCGCCGGCTGGCTCAAGGCGCACGGAGCGCGCGAGCCGCACCCGGTGCGGGCGGATCCCGGCGCGGAGTACTGCGAGCGCGTCGAGGTGGACGCTCCGCGGCTTGCGCCCCAGGTGGCGCGCAATCACCAGATCGACGACGTGGTCGGGGTGACGGAGCTCGCCGGACAGCGCATACAGTACGCGCTGATCGGCACATGCACCAACGGGCGGCTCGACGACCTGCGCCAGGCGGCGGCGATACTCGCCGGCAAGCGCATCGCGAAGGGCGTGCGCATGATCGTCACGCCCGCATCGCGCCAGGTCTGGCTCGCGGCCGCGCGTGAAGGGTTGGTCGAGGCGCTCACCGCGGCGGGCGCCTCGGTGGAAGCGGCGGGCTGCGGCACCTGCGTCAACATCACCGGCCATCTCATCCTGGGCGACGGCGACGTGGCGATCTCGAGCGCGAACCGCAATTTCAGGGGCCGGCTCGGCAACGCGAAGTCCGAGATCTTCGTCGGCTCGGCCGCAACCGTCGCGGCCTCCGCGCTGACCGGGCGCATCACCGATCCGCGCACGGTCGAGTGCGGGGAGTGGCGGCCGGTGTAAGCCGCGGGCGCGGATTTCCCCGTTCCACACTCGCTCCCTGCGCCCCGGGCCGGGCAAGACGGGAGGTTGGGCCCGGATACGCAAGGAACTGAGTTAGAATCATCGAGGCTTTGGCGACAAGCCAGCGCAAACAAAAATTTTTCACCTTTGACGAGGATGGCATGAAACTGAAGTTCTTGCTGCTCAGAACGCTCGGCCTGCTTGTTGCGTCCATTTTCATCATTCCCATCGGGCCGGCCGCGGCCTGGCCGGAGAAGCCGGTACGAATCATCATTCCCTGGGCGCCGGGAGGCAGCACCGATACCCTGGGGCGGCTTCTCGCGGCCGAACTCACCGCCCGCTGGAAGCAGCAGGTCGTCATCGAGAACCGGCCCGGTGCGGCCAGCATCGTCGGCCTACAGCTCGCGGCCGCCGCCGCGCCGGACGGCTACACCTTCATGAAGACCTCCACCGCGTACGGCTTTCTCATCGACAGGCCGAAACCGCCCGTCGATCTCGCCAACTCGTTTGCGCCGGTCGCCATGCTCGGCTTCGGCGACGGCGCGCTCGTGGTGCATCCGTCGCTCCCGGTGAAGACCGTCAAGGAACTGATCGCGCTGGGGAAAAAGAAGCCGGGTGCGCTCTTGTACGCTTCCTCGGGCATCGGCGGATTCCTGCACATGAGCACGGAATTGTTCAAGATCATGGCGGGCGTGGACATGGTGCACGTGCCGTTCAAGGGCAGTGGGCCGGCGAATCTGGACATCATTGCCGGCCATACCCAGGTCATGTTCGGTGTGCTGGTCAGCGCAAGGCCGTTCATCGAGAGCGGCCGCATGCGGCTGATCGCGACCGGCGGCACGAAGCGCAATCCCAGATTTCCCGACGTGCCGACGATTGCGGAGACGCTGCCCGGCTACGAATCGAGCATCTGGTGGGGGATCTTCGCGCCGCCCAAGACGCCGGCGGAAATCATCGCGCGTTTCCATGCCGAAACCGTGGACGTGATCTCGGCGCCGGGATTCCAGAAAAAGCTCGAGGAGCAGGGAGCCCAAGCCGTGAAAATGAGCTCCGCCGAGTTCGGCAGGCACATGGCATCCGAGCAGGACAAGTGGGCCAAGGTGATCAAGACCGCCGGGATCAAAGGCGAGTAAGAATGGTCTTCACCGGGACATGACGGCACTTATCCGTGGCGGAGCGCGCATCCTCGGCGATGAGGTCAACACGGACATTCATTGCTCGAGCAAGTATTTTCCGGGCCGGGACAACGCCTACATCGCGCAGCATACCTTCGAGCAGGTCGCGCCGGGTTTCGCGGCCGGCTTCAAGCCGGGTGACGTGATCGTCGCCGGTGCCAAATTCGGCATCAATTCTTCGCGGGAACAGGCGGTGCACGTGATGCGCACGATGGGCGTCGCCGCGATCGTGGCCCGTTCCTTCGGGCGGCAGTTCTTCCGCAACGCGATCAACAACGGGCTGCCCGTGATCGAGTGCGACGTTGCGGGCATCGAGCAGGGCGCGGAGATCGAGGTGGACGTCGCCGCGGGGCGCGTTGCGGTCCCGGCGCGTGGCATCGCGCGCAGCACGGCGCCGCTGCCGCGCGAGGTGCAGGCGATACTCGCCGCCGGCGGGCTCATCGCGTTTCTCAAGTCGCATCCGGAGTGGAAACTCGAGGAACGGGTGAGCAGTGAGCGGTAAGCAGTGAGCAGCAACGGAAGAACTTTGGAAACTTCGGGCATCTAAATAACCGCTTACCGCTTACCGCTTACCGCTTACCGCTTACCGTGTATTCATCATGAAAATCGAGCGCGTGGAAGTCTTCGGAGTCGCGGTGCCGCTGGTGGGCGAATACAAGAACGCCTATCTCACCAAGTCGGTGCAGAAGAGCGCGATCGTGCGCATCACCGCGTCCGGCGGCATCGTCGGGCTGGGCAACGTGGACCCGACGCCCGGCTACTCGAAGGAATCGACGGCGGAGCACCTGAAGACGCTGCAAACGCGGCTCGGGCCGCTGGTCGTGGGGATGGACGCGGCCAACGTGCACGCGATTATCGGGAAGCTCGATGCGGCCGTCGCGGGTTTTCTCGATTCCAAGGCGGCGATCGAGATGGCGTGCGTGGACCTTGCCGCGCGGGCCGCGGGCGTCTCCGTGCATACCTATCTGGGGGGCGCGGTGAAGGAGCGGCTGCTGTTCAACGCGTGGATCGGCATCCTGCCTCCCGGGGATGCGGCGAAGGAAACCCTGGAGTGGAAGCGCAAGGGCTTCCGCTCCGCGAAGATCAAGGTCGGCGGGAGCATCGAGGCGGACCGCGACCGGGTGGCCGCCGTGCGCGAGGCGGTGGGCCCGGACTTCGGAATCCGGATCGACGCGAACGCGGGCTACGACGCGGACACCTCGATCCAGCTGGCGCGCATGGTCGCGCCGTTCCAGCTGCAGCTATTCGAGCAGCCGGTGCCGGCGGAGGACATCGCCGGCATGGCGCGCGTTCGCCGCGAGGCCAACGCCGTCGGCGTGCCGATCATGGCCGACGAATCCGTGCTCGATCACGCGAGCCTGATCCGCATCATCAAGGCGGATGCGGCCGACATCGTCAAAGTGAAGGTGATGAAACAGGGCGGGTTCATCCACACGCGGCGGATGATCGCGACCGCCGAGGCGGCGGGCATACGCTGCGTGGTGGGACATGGCTTCGGGCTCGGCGTGAACACGATGGCCGAGATCATGCTTGCGGCGACCTCGCGCAACGTGATCGACGGGCTCGAGTGCGTGGGCCCGCTCAAGACGGCCGACGACATCGTCACCCGCAAGCTCGACCTCAATGCGGGCAGCATCGCATTGCCCGGGGGCCCGGGTCTCGGCGTCACGCTCGACGACGCCAAGCTCGCCAAGTACGCGCTCGACCCGAAGGCCGCGGCGTGAATAATGCAGGCCAAAAAATCTTTAGCCACAAAGGACACAAAGGACACGAAGGTTCTCTTTAATATTCATTGTTTAGTTTTCCTTTGTGTCCTTAGTGTCCTTCGTGGTTCGAGAATTTGATCTTTTTCCGTATCGAACGTCATTGGTTTCTAAAATGAGTGCCAGCACCCTTCGGCGGAAGCTGCGCCAGCGGCTTGCGGGCGGCCCGATCGTCGCTGCGCCCGGCGTCTATGATGCGTACGGCGCGCGCCTCGTCGAGCAGGCTGGTTTCGAGGCCGTGTACCTGACCGGCAACGGCGTGTCGGCGAGCCTCCTGGGACGGCCCGATGTCGGGCTTGTCGATCTCACGATGATCACGGGCCACGCGCACCGGGTAGCCGCGGCGGTGGGGATTCCCCTGATCTGCGACGCCGACACCGGCTACGGCAACGCGGTCAATGTCCGGCGCACGGTGGAGGAGTTCGAGGCGGCGGGGATTGCCGCGATCCACCTCGAAGACCAGGCGTCGCCGAAGCGGTGCGGGCAGTTGCCCGGCGCGCGTCCGGTGATCGGTCTGTCCGAAGCGGTCGGCAAGATCGAGGCCGCGGTGGCGGCGCGAAGTGACCCGGATTTCGTGATCATCGCGCGCACCGACTCGGCCGAAGGGCAGGGGCTGGACGAGGCGATCCGGCGCGCGCAGACGTTCCGCAAGGCGGGCGCCGACGTCTGCTTCGTCGAACTGAAGAGCAGCCCGTCGATACTGGACGATCTGAAGCGCGTGACTTCATCGGTGGACGCGCCCTGCCTCGTCAACATGAGCGCCGGGGGCGCGCTCGAGGGCCTCGATGCCGGGACGATCGAGCGGCTCGGAGTGCGCATCGCGATCTACCCCGGGCTCGCGCGCGCCGCGGCGGGGTTCGCGATCCGCGAGGCGCTCGCCGCGCTCAAGCACGACGGCAATACGAAGGCGTTGCGCAACCGGATGCTGACCCTCGCCGAGTACAACGAGGTCCTCGGGCTGGACGAGGTCGAGGAGTGGGAGCGGCGCTACCTGCGGTAGCCCGAAAGTGACGAGTGACGACTGACGGGTGACGGGGCGTACTGAAGGTGGAAGACGGAAAACGGCGGGCGGACGAACTCGATTCGCGTTTCACGGTCCGCGATCCACCGATGCTGAAGCTCTACAACCGCGAGCGATCCGGCAACTGCTACAAGGTCCGGCTGATGCTGTCGCTGCTCGGGCTGGAGTACGAAAAGATTCCGGTGCATCGCGAAGGCAAGGGGCGCAACATCCTGCCGCCGGAATTCGAGAGGCTCAGCCCGTTGCGCCAGATCCCGGTGCTGGTCGCCGACGGTAAGCCCTACTGGGGAACGATCGCGATCCTCGTGTACCTGGCCCGCAGGTACGGCGGAGAGCGCTGGCTTCCCCACGATCCCGAAGGAGAGGCCACGGTGACGCAGTGGCTCTCTCTCGCCCAGAACGAGATTTTCTCCGGCCTCGGGCGCGCTCGCTCGATGCGCGCCGGGCGATGGCACGGTTACGGTACCCTCGAAGAAGCGCATGCGGTCGCTGCAATCGCGCTGCGGGTACTGGAGGCGCGCCTGTCCGCGAGCGACTGGCTCGCGCTCGGACGCCCGACGATCGCCGATGTCGCGTGCTATTCGTACACGGTGTTCGCTCCCGAGGGGGGGATCTCGCTCAAGCCATACCCGGCGGTCCGGGCCTGGTTGGGGCGCGTCCAGGGTCTCCCGAATTATCTTGCGACGCCGGTCTACGACGGCGCCGGTGGCCCGCTGGTGGAATGACCCGCTAAGACGCCGGTCCAGGCCGCGCGGAACCAGCGCCTACGTAACGCGCGCGGCCGCCGCGCTATCGCGCGATACGCCGGGCATCGCGGCGCGAGCCGCAGGTTCGCGCTGCGCGAGCCGCCCTGCCGCGAGCTCGCCGGCCTGGACCACCGCCACGAGACGGCTCTGGTCCTGAAGCACGGCGATGTCACGCAATGGATCGCCGTCGACGATGAGGAGGTCGGCTACCTTGTCGGGTTTCAGGGTGCCGATCGTTTCCTGGCGCTTGATCGCGAGCGCCGCTACGCTCGTGGCCGCACGGATCGCCTCCAGCGGCTGCAGTCCGGCGCGCACCAGGAACTCCAGCTCCCGGGCGTTCGTGCCGTGCGGATAGCGGTTGCCGAGATCCCCGCCGGCCGCGATCGGAATTCCGGCGTCATGCGCCATCTTTGTGCTCTTCAACCATAGCGGCTCGTTCACCGCCATCTCCTCGCGATGCTTGCGCATGAGGTTGAGCTTCGCGCCGAGCTCCAGCACGCTATACAGGGTGCACAGGGTGGGCACCAGAATCGACGTTGTTTCCTTGAACATCCGGATGGATTCCTCATCGAGCCGGGTGCCATGCTCCACCGTGTCCGCGCCCGCCCGCAGGGAGAACTTCACGGAGTCGTAGGATTGGGCGTGTACCGCGACCGAACGCCCCCATCGATGCGCTTCCTCAATGGCCACCGTGACTTCTTCCTGGGAAAAGGTGGTCATCCAGGTGTACGCGTACGGACCGACCTCGACGCCGCTCGCGGCGAGCTTGATGTTGTCGACGCCGTTGCGGATCTGCCGCCGGATCTCCTTTCGCATCTCGATGGGTCCATCGACCATGCTGCCAAAGCCGTGGGACGCCGACCAGTGCGGGGGAAGCGTGTCGCCCACGCCGGCCGTCGAGCAGATCACCTGTCCGCTCGCGACGATCCGCGGGCCGGGAATGCGCTTCTCCGCGATCGCATCGCGCAGGGTCACAGCGACGTTACCTATGGTTCCGACATCCCGGATTGTCGTGTATCCCGCGGCGATCACCTTCTGCGCATTGAGCATGCCGTTCAAGGTGGCGATCTCGATCGAGCAGCGATTGACTTCTTCGAGATTGCGGAAGCCGTTGTAGACGAGATGCGCGTGGCAATCGATGAGGCCCGGCATGACGAGAAGCCCGGTCAGGTCGACAGCGGTACCGCCTGCGCGAAGCTTCTCCGGGAGGTCACGAGCCGAACCGGCATACGCGATTTTTCCCTCGTGCACCACGACCGCCGCCTTTTCCACGATCGGCTGCAGTCCGTCGAGCAGCCGGCAGTTGTCGAGGATCAGCCGCTCGCCGCGGGAAAAGAGGGCGTGATCGAGGGAAGAGGACGTGCCCATGACGTCTCGTCCTACTGCACCTGCGCTCCGGAGATTTTCACCAGCCGTCCCCATTTCTCGATCTCCGTTGCGATGAATTTCCGGAACTCGGCGGGGGAAGTGCCGGCGGCGTCCGCGCCTTGCTCGAAGAGGCGCTTGTGCAGTTCGGGCGCATTGAGCGCCTTGACGATCGTGCTGTTGAGCCTCTTCACGGCGCGCTCCGGCGTCCCCGTCGGTACCAATATGCCGGTCCACAGCGCGACATCGAATCCGGGCAGAAGCTCGTTGAGCGCCGGCACGTCAGGCAGCCGGCCGGCCCGCTTCGATGTGGTAACTCCGAGCGGCCGCATCCGGCCGGCATCGAGATGACCAACGATTTCGGCGAGCGGCGAGAAGACGAGTTGTACTTCTCCGCCCAGAAGTCCGGTAGCCGCGGCGGCTCCGCCTTTGTACGGGACGTGCACCAGATCCGCTTTCAGCATGCTTGCGAACAGGGCGCCGGCGAGGTGCAGGGAGGTGCCGCTGCCGCCCGAGCCGTAATTGAGGGGTTTTCCTTTGTGATCCTTCACGAATTTGATGAATGCTGGGAGGTTGTCGATTTTGATGTGATTCGGATTGACGACCAGGACGTTCGGGACGAAGGCAATCCGCGAGACGGGGCTGAAATCGCGCACGAAATCGTAAGAAAGCTTCTTGTAAAGGCTGATGTTGGTCACGATAGAGCTGTTGGCCATCAATACGGTGTAGCCGTCGGATGGCGCTTTCGCCGCGTGCTCCGTACCGATATTGCCGGAGGCGCCCGGCCGATTATCGACCACGATGGGCTGGCCAAACTCGACGCGCAGGCTCTCGGCGACGAGGCGGGCCGTCGCATCCGCCGCGCCGCCCGGCGGAAATGGAACGATCATCCGCAGCGGCTTTGTCGGCCACGCATCTGCGGCACTCCAAGCGAGTGGGATGCCGACGAAAAGGGTTGCTACCGCACAGAGCAGGCGAAATGTGGTAATTATCGTTGTTCGCATGAAATTCACCTTTTCAAGATTCGCGCCAGCCATGCTAGCCAAGGCGCCTGGTGTGGTCAATAATCGAAGCGCACGACAGCGATAAACTCTGCCAAAATTTTGATCTACGTTCTACGTACTGAGTCGACGGAGTTCATATGATGGAAGTCACGCGGAAACTCGCACGATTCATCGTCGAGCATCACTCCGCCGGGATTCCGCAGGAGGTGCGGCACGAGGCGGCGCGCTCGTTCCTGAACTGGGTCGGGTGCGCAGTCGGAGCCTCGCGCCACGAGACCGTGGAGCGGGCGCTCGCGGCCCTCGCCGGGTTTTCGGGCCCCGCAGAGGCGACGGTGCTCGGGCGCTGGGACAAGCTCGACATCATGCTCGCTGCCCTGATGAACGGGATCACGTCGCACACCTTCGATTTCGACGACACGCATCTCAAGACCGTCATCCATCCGAGCGGGCCGGTCGCATCGGCGATCCTCGCGCTCGCCGAGCGCAAGCCCGTGACGGGGGAGGAGTTTCTGCACGCGTTCATCCTGGGCGTGGAGGCCGAGTGCCGCATCGGCAACGCGGTCTATCCTTCGCACTACGACGTCGGCTGGCACATCACCGGTACCGCCGGCGTGTTCGGCGCCGCCGCCGCGGCGGGCAGGTTGCTCGGGCTCAGCGAGCAGCAGATGACGTGGGCGCTCGGGATCGCGGCGACGCAATCGTCGGGGCTGCGCGAGATGTTCGGCACGATGTGCAAGCCGTTCCATCCCGGTAACGCGGCGCGCAACGGGCTGCTCGCGGCGCTGCTCGCGGGAAAAAACTTCACCAGCTCCAACCAGGGGATCGAGGCCCCGCGGGGCTTCGCGCACGTGCTCGCCACGGATCGCAATTTGAAGGAAATCACGGAGAAGCTCGGCGAGAGTTGGGAGATATCGCTCAACACCTACAAGCCGTTTGCGTGCGGGATCGTGATCCATCCGGCGATAGACGGCTGCATCCAGCTCCGCAACGAGCACAAGCTTACGGCCGACCAGATCGAGAGCATCTCGCTCAAGGCGCATCCGCTCGTTCTCGAGCTCACCGGCAAGAAGACGCCGCAGGCGGGCCTCGAGGGCAAGTTCAGCGTCTACCACTCGGCGGCGGTCGCCGTGATTTACGGCGCCGCGGGAGAGGCGCAATACAGCGATGCGTGCGTGCGGGATCCGCAAGTGACCGCGCTGCGCGACCGCGTGAGCGCAACCGTTGACCGCGGCCTGCACGAGGACCAGGTGCGCATCTCGATGAAGCTCAAGGACGGCCGCACGCTCGAGAAGTTCGTCGAGCACGCGGTCGGGAGCCTCGCGCGCCCGATGACCGACGCGGACCTGGAGGCGAAGTTCCGCGGCCTGTGCGAGGGGATCTTGTCGCCGCTCGAAACCGGGAACCTGATCCGGTTGTGCTGGGACGTGGCAAAGCTCAAGGACGCGGGCGAAGTCGCGCGCGCCAGCGTTCCCGCCGGCCGAGCGCGGAAAGCGGCGGGCTGATCGCCCGCCTGCGCGGCGCGGAAACGAGGCAGGCTCGGCCCTTATTCGGGCTTGAGGCCGGCTGCTTGCGCGATTTTCTTATAGCGCTCTGCATCCGCCTTGATACGGGCGTGAAAATCAGTTGACCGCATGCCCACCGTCTCGGCGCCCGTAACGGCGAAACGCTCGCGCACATCGGGCATTTTCAGCACCTTGGCGATTTCCGAATACAGCTTCGCGATGATCGGTTTCGGCACGCCCTTGGGGGCGAACAGGCCGACCCAAATCGTGGCGTCGAGCCCCGGTACTCCGCCTTCCTTGGCCGAGGACCATTCGGGCGTTAATGCCGAGCGTCCCTGGGTGGTCAGCCCAATCACCCTGATCCGCCCCGCTTTCAAATGGGACAGCGCGGCTGCAATCGAGACGACTCCGATCATCACTTCGCCTCCTGCCACCGCTCCAGCCGCCGGCGCCCCGCCCTTGTAAGGCACATGCACCAGCTTGATCCCGGTGGCCGTTGCCAGCCACTCACCCGCCAGGTGGTTCGGGCTCCCGTTTCCCGCAGATGCGTAAGCGAGTCGACCCGGCTCGGATTTGGCCCTGGCGATCAGGTCCTGGTAGGTGCGAATCGGCGCCTCAATGTGCGCCACCATCACGAGCGGACTTTCGCTGACCATCGTGATCGGCGTGAAGTCCCGATCCAGGTCATAGGGAATCTTGCTGAATATCGCCGGATTGATTGCAAATTCGCCGACAGCCGCCATCAAAAGCGTATAGCCGTCCGGTTCCGCCTTGGCCGCAATACCGACCGCGATGAAACCGCTGGCGCCGGGCCGGTTATCGACGACAAAACGCCAGCCGAGGGTCTCCGTCAGTTTCAGTGTGACCAGGCGTGCGGCGACGTCGGTCACGCCTCCGGGTGCAAACGTCACCAGGACACGAATGGGCTTGGTCGGGTATTCCTGGGCATATGCTGCAGATGCAGAAGCCGCAAACAGCGCAACGAGCAACACTCTAGTCATCATTCGCATTATCGTGCCTCCATTATCTACTTACGGTGACTCACGGAGCGCTTTGAGTTCCTGACTACATCGTTCCGACGAACCTCTTGGTTTGCCGCTCAATCCTTCCACAAATTGCGAAAGCGTGTTGCCACGACCTGATCGTAGGCAACGGATCGGGACAGGAGACCGACAGCCCGCGCGAACTGGTTCACGCCTTCCACGGTTCCTTCCGAGATCGCTGGATCGTAAAAAGGAAGGTCGCGCTCGATCAGCGTGGCAATCAACCCCGCCTCGGTGGCGGGAAATAGCCTCTTCCCGATCCCGGTTGCTCGAGACGGGTTCTCCTTGAGCGCTTTCTGCGCCCTCACGACGGCCTTGATTCCGGCCGCCACTGCCTCAGGCTCCTCTCTTATCTTCTTCTCCGTCGCGACCAGCACCGGAAACGTGTAACCGCAAGCCGACGCTGGGCCGTCCCCCCTTCGTACATCCAATACCAGCGTGCCTGTCCCGTTTCGGATCGCGATTTCCGCGCCCATTCCATTGGCCCAAAACCCATCCAGCTTTCCCTCTTCCAGCGCTCGTGCCGCGGAAACCCCGAATGGTACTTTCGTCCCGCTGATCCCGGGTATGGGGCCGATCTGTATCCCTTCGCGCTCCGGATCGATGCCGGCTTCCCTTAGAAGCTGCCTCAATCCCGCATCGGGTCCCGGCGCGGCGCCGATCCGGAGCCCCTTGACGATCCCGACTTCTCCCCGTCTCGCATTGAGATCGCGGCGCACAACCAAAAACCAGTACATCCTCTGCGCCAAAGCGACCAAAAGCTTACCGCCCCTCCAGTCCGGAAATGCAGCGAGCGTCGCGTGCGCCGATCCCGCCACGAAATCCACCTCGCCATCTCGCAGCACTTCCATGGCCTTGGTCACCGGGGCCAGATTTTCAATCTTCGCCTCGTATCCCTGCTCCTTGAAAAAGCCCAATTCGACCGCCGCGATCGCCGGAAAATACGAATTCGATATCATGTCGGCTACCGCCACGCGCATAACATCCCCCGGTCGCAGACCTCGGTTTTCCGCAGCACCCTCACTTTTTCCGAAATTGCAGGTCAGGCCGCGCGGCGTTTGGCTTTCGCTGCGGCGGCTTTCGCTTTCCCGACGAGCCCCGTCGCTTCGAGGTCGGCGCGCATCTGCTCCCTGGCTTCCTCGCCCATCTCCGCGCAGGGCGGGCGCACCGGGCCGCCCGTCATGCCGATGCATTCCATCCAGAATTTCTGCTCGGCGATCGCCATGCGGCCGCCGCCGCCGTAGCCGGGTATCCATTTCGCGAGCACCGAGCGCAGGGGATTCAAGCTGCGGCAGATCTCCGTCGCCGTGTTCATGTCGCTGGCGAGCGCGGCGCGGTAGTAATCGTTGACGGGGGTGTAGCCGGGCACCTGGTAGAGGTGCGGGCAGTAGTTGAGCAGCCAGCGGTCGCCGCACACCGCGACGTTGTACAGGAACGGTGCCTCGTCGGCGACGCTCACTTCCACCTCCCTGCCGATCGCGTCGCGCAGCGCGGTGGTGGGCTGGGGCTTGGGCACGCCCTGCTTGAAGCCGCAGATGTTCGGCAGCGCGGAGAGCCGCCTGGCGAGGCGGGTCGAGATCGGATAGGTCTGCTCGGTATTGAAGAGGACGATGCCGATGTCCACGCGCTCGCACACGAAGCGGAAATAGTCGAACACGGCGTCGTCGTTCGGCGCCGCCATGTACGGGGTGAGGATGATGACGAAATCCATGCCCGCATGCTGCGCGTGCTGCGCCAGTTCCACTGCCTCGTACGGATTCTGGTGGTGGCAGCCCGCGATCAGGGGTACGCGCCCCCTGGCCGCTTCGACGTTGATCTCGACGAGGCGCATGCGCTCCTCGTTGGTCAGCGCCCAGAACTCCCCGACGTTGCCGGCGCAGTAATGGCCCGCGATCCCGAGCGCCGAGATGCAGTGCTCGAGGTTGGCCGCGTTTCCGGCTTCGTCCAGGCGGTCATCCGCGGCGAAGATCGTGGGCAGGGCGGTCCACACTCCCTTCAGCACCGTCTTCGCGTATTCCTTCGCTTCGTGCTTGCGGTATTTCATGGATGTCCTCCGCCGGTCCGGACGCACGCCCGGGTGGTAGACCGTTGGGCAAGCATACCAGACGGCTATGCGCGTCACCACGCGAGGCGCCCGCCCGGGTGCACGCCGCGGGGCGAAGGGTTAACATTCAGGGACACGCGCGCCTGGGCAACGGGGGCGCGGACGTCGTGCTCAGCAGCTCGCCGGCGGAGTTCGCGGCGTTCATGAAGGCGCAGAACGCCCATTACGAGAAGCTCGTGAGGCAGATCGGCGCGGTCGCGGAGTGAGCGCTGCGCGCGGGAGCGCAAGCCGCCGCCGGTCTTTTATTGAAGGGGAGCAATGGTGCTGAAAATCGGGGTATTGCTGGGCGACGACATCGGGCTCGAGGTCGTGCCCGAGTGCGTCAAGGTACTGAAGGCCGCGGCGGCGAAGGTCGGGCTGGCGGTCGAATGGCAGGAGCTGCCGATCGGCAAGCGCGGGCACGAGCTGCACGGGCACACGATGCCGCAGCCGACGGTGGCCGCGCTCGAGAAAGGCGACGGATTCATCTGCGGGCCGATCGGGCACGCTGCCTACCCGCGCAACGATCCGACGTGGATCATGCCGCCGCTGCGCAAGCGCTTCGAGCTGTTCGCCAGCATCAAGCCGGTGAAGTCGTATTCCAACATCCAGTCGGTGCACAAGAACGTGGACATCGTGTTCCTGCGCGAGGTGACCGAGGGCATGCAGTATTCGGGTACGGTCGTGATGGGCGCGGGCGAATTCAGGCCGAACGACGACACCTCGATCGGGATGCGCGTGATCACGCGCCGCGGCGCGAGCCGGGTCGCGCGCGAGGCCTTCGAGATCGCGCGCACGCGACCGCGCAGGAAGCTCACGGCGGTGCACAAGGAGCCGGTGTACCGGGTCTGCTGCGGCATGTTCGCCGAGGAATGCCGCAAGCTCGCGAAGGAATATCCGGACGTGGACTACGGCGAAGCGATGGTGGACACGTTCTCGATGAAGCTCGTGATGGCGCCGCAGCAGTACGACGTGGTGGTCACGACCAACCAGTTCGGCGACATCCTGACGGATGAAGGGGCGGGCGTAGTGGGCGGCCTCGGGCTCGCGCCGGGACTGTGCGCGGGAGCGAACCTCGCCATGTCGCAGGCGACCCACGGCTCGGCGCCCGACATCGCCGGCAAGGGGATCGCGAACCCCTACGCGATGATCATGTCAGGGAAGATGCTGTTCGAATGGCTCGGCCGCAAGCGCAACGAGCCGAAGGCGACGGAGGCGGCGAAGCGCATCGACGCGGCGATGGACCGGGTGATCGCGGAGGCGAAGGCCCTCACGCCGGACCTCGGCGGGAAAGCCTCGACCACGCAGATGGGCGATGCGATCGTTGCCGCGATTTAGCGGCGTGACGCGATGAGTCGTGACATGATCAAGCGTGACGCGGTACGGCGTGACGTGATGAAGCGAGCGCCCGTGAATGTCGGTCAGTCTCGCACTTCCATGTCACGCAGCGCCAAGTCACGCATCATTCGGGCTTGATGCCGGCCAGCCGCACGACGTCGCCCCACTTTTTCAGCTCCGACCTCATGTAGGCGATGAACTCCTCGGGGCTGGACGGCGTCGGGACCGTGCCCTCGGACAGCATGCGTTCGATGACGTCTTTCTGGTTGAGGGTATCGACGATCGCCTTGTTGAGGCGCATGACGATGTCCCTGGGCAGGTTGGCGGGTCCGATCATGCCCGCCCACGCGTAGGCTTCGTATCCGGGCACTCCCGCCTCGGCGATCGTCGGAATCTCCGGCATCGACGGGATGCGCTGGGCGTTGCCGATACCCAGCGCCCGCACCCTGCCGCTGCGCACGTGAGGCAATATCGGCGGGATGCTCGCGTAGAGGATATGGGCTTCCCCGGATACCGCGGACACGACCGCGGGCGCCATGCCCTTGTACGGGACGTGCAGTATCTTCACCTTCGCCATCGAGTTGAACAGCTCCCCGGCGAGATGCGACGAATTGCCGGAGCCGGGCGAAGCGTAGCTCACTTCGCCGGGCCTCGCCCGGGCGAGCGCGACGAGCTCTTTCACGTTTTTCACCGGCAGCGACGGATGGGCGACCAGCATCAGGGGGAAATTCACCATGTTGGCGATCTGGGTGAAGTCCTTCAGCGTGTCGTGGGGCAGCTTGGAATAGATGAACGGATTGACCGCCAGCGGGCCGGCGGAAGCGGCGGCAAGGGTGTAGCCGTCGGGGGCGGCTGCCTTCAGGACTTCGAGGCCGACGATGGCGTTGGCGCCGGGGCGGTTGTCCACCAGCACTTGCTGGCCGAAGCGCTCGGACAGGCCCTTGGCCACGATGCGCCCGATGTAGTCCACCCCGCCCCCGGCCGGGAACGGAACGATGATCCGGATCGGCTTCGCCGGATAGGCTTGGGAGAGTGCCGGCGCGGAATGCAGTCCGGCGACGGTTAATGCGAACGCGAAGGCGCGGATCGCGGTGCTGGTGCGCATGATTTTCTCCCCCCGGCCGGAATCACGTGAAACGGTCGCCGAAAGCGCCGTGGTTGTCAAGGTGGCGCGGCATCCAGCGCGTGGACGGGACCAGCCCGGCCGAAGTATGCTTGCGCGGAGGCGCTGCCCCTGCTTTTGATTCCGCCGACGCTCGCATAGGAGGTACTCCATGTCTTCGACCATCGCGGCGCAAGCCGTAACCCGGCCGGCCCTCCAGCGCGCGCTGATGCTGATCGACGGGCAGTGGGTCGGAGCAGCGGACGGGCGCTTCCTCGAAGTCGAGAATCCGGCCAGCCGCGCGCTCATTGCGGAAGTGCCCCGCGGCGGCCCCGAGGATGTCGAGCGCGCGGTGCGCGCCGCCGCCCGCGCGTTCGAGAGCTGGAAACTCACGGCGGTGCGCGATCGCGGCCGGATGCTGCTGCGGATCGCGGACGCGCTGGAAGCGAAGAGCGAGGCGCTCTGCCGGATGCTCGCGACCGAAACGGGGAATGCGATCCGCACGCAGTCGCGTCCCGAGGTGCGCACCACGGCGGAAGTGTTCCGCTATTTCGGCGGCGTTGCCTCCGAGCTGAAGGGCGAGACGGTCCCGCTGGGCGAGCACGTTCTGAGCTACACGCGGCGCGAGCCGATCGGGGTGGTGGGCGGGATCATCCCGTGGAATTCCCCGGTGGTGCTCGGCGCGCTGAAGATCGCGATGTCGGCGGCGGCGGGCAACACGCTGGTTCTCAAGGCGGCCGAGGACGCGCCGCTCGCGGTGCTGGAAATGGCGCGCACCTGCCAGGAATTCCTGCCGCCCGGGGTGTTGAACGTGCTGACCGGGTACGGGGAGGAGTGCGGCGCGGCGCTCGCCCGGCACCCGCTCGTGCGCAAGCTCACGTTCACCGGCTCGACCGAGGTCGGGAAATCGGTCATGCGCGCGGCGTCCGAGCGGATCGTGCCGGTGTCGCTCGAGCTCGGCGGCAAGAGCCCCGCGATCGTGTTTCCCGACGCGGACGACGAGCGGGTCGCCGATGGCGTGATCTCCGGCATGCGCTTCACGCGCCAGGGCCAGTCGTGCACCGCCGGCTCGCGGCTTTTCCTGCACCGCGAGATCTTCGATTCGTTCCTGCACAAGCTCACGGGCAAGCTCGCCGCGCTCCGCATCGGCGACCCGCTCGACGAGGCGACCGACATGGGCGCCATCATCAACCGCAAGCAGTTCGAGCGCGTGTGCTCCTACATCGAGGACGGGCTGCGCCAGAAGGAGGCGCGGCTGCTGATGGGAGGCCTGCCCCCGCGCGAGGGCCCGCTCGCGGCCGGGTACTTCGTGCAGCCGACGGTCTTCGCGGGCGCGCGCAACGAGTGGCGCATCGCGCGCGAGGAGATCTTCGGACCGGTGCTGGTGGCGATCCCTTGGTCGGAGGAGGCCGAGGCGATCCGCATGGCGAACGACAGCCACTACGGGCTGGCGGCGTACGTCTGGACTCATGACATCGGGAAAGCCCTGCGCGCGGCGCACGCGATCGAATCGGGGTGGGTGCAGGTGAACCAGGGCCTGGGACAATCGCCGGGGCACTCCTACGGCGGCTACAAGCAGAGCGGGATCGGGCGCGAGTTCTCGCTCGAGGGGATGCTCGACAGCTTCACCCAGCGCAAGAGCGTCACCGTCAATCTGCAGTTCTGAGCGGAGCCGCGAGCGGCGGGCGCGGCGATATAATCGGAGGCCTCAAGAGAAAAAAGCCCGCCGGGCCGCGTAAGCGTGGTCGAGGACAGGCGCGTAGGAGGGAAAAACATGATGCGACTAGTGGCCGCGTGCTGTGCGGTGGTCGTCGCGCTCGCGCCGGCGAGCGGCTTGGCGCAGAAGAAACCCAAGAAGAGCGCGGCTCCGAAAGTCGAGCAGCTGGCGTGCATGCTGGGCACGGATGACCGGCACGCGCGCATCGCGCTCGAGATCATCGACGGGCGCGTCAACCGTTTTGCGTACTACAGCAAGTGGAAGCCGCGCACCTGCTCGCTCGAAGTGGAGCGCGACGACGCCTTCAGCAAATGGGCGGACACCGGCCCCGTCACCGTCGTCACCCTGGTCGAGGACAAGGGCGCGTTCCTGATCGACCACGAGCGCGGCAAGTTCCACTTCATCTTCCGCGAGATCGACCGCATGCGCTACTGCGGGATGGAGGGCAAGATCAACGGCAGCCTCACCATCTGGCGCGGCAGGCGCGAATGCGCGCTGCACGGCGTAATGGACGACGGCGATATCTAGGCGGTGGCTTTCTCGCGGAACTTGTCGTACACGACGCCCTCGGCGTGGAGCGAGGTGATCTGCGCCCCGGCATAACCGAGGCGCTCCAGCACTTCATCGGTGTGTTGCCCGAGCCATGGGGCGGGCATGCGCGAGCGCGCGAGCTCCGCCGTTGACTTGACGGGGTTGCCGAGCACCTTCATGCGTCCAATCTTCGGGTGCTCGATCTCGACGACCATCTGGCGCGCTCTCGCGTGCTCGTTCTCGAGCGCCTGGTCGTAGGCAAAGACGGGCCCGCCCGGCACGCCCGCGGCGTCGAGCTTCGTCACCCAATGCCCGGTCGGTTGCCGTGCAAAAACCTTCTCGATCTCGTCCTGGAGCTCGTCGATGTTCTTGAGGCGCGCCGGCAGGGTCTTGAAGCGCTTGTCCTCCAGTATGTCGGGGCGCTCCAGCACCTGGTTGCAGAACGCCGTCCACAGCTTATCGTTGTTCGCGCCCACCGTGACGTAGGCGTCCTGCGTGCGGTAGGCCTGGTAGGGCGTCGAGCGGCGGTGGCGCGTGCCCGTCGCAATCGGAATCTCCCCCGAGCCGAAATAGGCGCCGGCCTCCCAGAACGTCCACGCGAGCCCCGCTTCGAGGAGCGAGGTCTCGAGATACGTGCCTTCCCCGGTCTTCAGCCGCTTGATGTAGGCGCCGAGGATGGAGTAGAGCGCGGTCGTGCCCGCGGCGATGTCGTTCATCGCGATGCCGACCTTGGCCGGGCGCCCGTCCGGCTCGCCGGTCATGGTCATGATGCCGCTCATGCCCTGCGCGATGATGTCGAAGCCGCCCTTCTTGCTGTACGGCCCCGTCTGCCCGAATCCCGAGATCGAGGCGTAGATGATGCCGGCATTCACGGCCTTGACCGCCTCGTAGGCTATCCCGAGCTTGCGGGTGACCCCGGGGCGGTAGTTCTCGATGACGATGTCGGCATCGCGCGCGAGCTTCATGAAGACCTCCCTGCCTCGGGGATCCTTCATGTTGAGCGCGACGCTCTTCTTGTTGCGGTTCAGTACCGCGAAGCAGTAGCTCTCGCCGTTCACCTTGGGGTCGAACCGCCGCGAGCCGTCGCCTTCGGGGAAGGTCTCGATCTTGAGGACCTCGGCGCCCATGTCGGCGAGCATCAGCGTGCAGTACGGCCCCGCCATGATCGCGGTGAAATCGAGCACCTTTACTCCGTCGAGCGGGAGCGCCATTCGCCTGTCCTCCTGGAAGCCGGGCCGCACGCGAGAACTCCGGTGCGGCGTCAGGGTCTTATCGAGTGTGGATTGTAGCGTGCCGGGGGCCCGCCATACAGCGGCTGATTGAACTGCCGCCGTAGTTTAACCGATAATGGCTTTCCGGACGGATTTCCCGAAGACAAAACCAAACAGGAGGAAACCATGAAACCGTGCTCGCGCGTCTTGTTGCCGCTGCTTCTTGCGGTCCTGTTCTCGCCGCTCGCCGCTCTCGCGCAGGCGTATCCCGTCAAGCCGGTACGGGTCCTCGTCGTGTTCCCGCCGGGCGGGTCGAACGACATCACCGCGCGCATCGTGTTCACGAAGATGTCGGAGATGCTGAAGGAGCAGTTCGTCATCGAGAACCGCGGCGGCGCTGCCGGCACGATCGGCGCCGCAGTCGTGGCCCAGAGTCCCAACGACGGCTACACGCTGATGGTGCAGTCCACCACCCATATCGCGAACGCGCACCTCTACAGGAAGCTGCCCTACGACACGCTGGGCGACTTCATCGGCATCACCCCGATGGCGCGCCAGGTGGCGATGCTGGTTGTGCACCCGTCGCTGCCGGTGAAGAACGTGAAGGAACTGATCGCGCTCGCGAGAAAGCGCCCGAACGAGATCGTCTACGGGTCCGCCGGCAACGGCAGCTTCGTGCATCTGACGACGGCGATGCTGACGTCCATGACCGGGACCAAGATGATTCACGTCCCCTACAAGGGGGGCGGCCCGGTGAACGTCGGGATCGCTTCCGGCGAAGTGCAGGTGGTCACCGCCACCATCGCGTCGGTCATCCCGAACCTCAATGCGAAGCGGGTGCGTGCGCTGGGCGTCACCTCTCCCGAGCGGGTGAAGCAGTACCCGGACGTGCCGGCGATCGCGGAATTCGTTCCGGGCTATGAATTCACCGCCTGGGTTGCCGCGTTCGCGCCGGCGGGAACGCCCAGGCCGATCGTCGACAAGCTCAACGCCGACCTGCGGCGCGTGCTGGAAGACCCGGATGTGGCTTCCAAGCTCAGTGCGCAGACGCTCGATCCGATGTACATGACGCCGGAACAGTTCGCGAAGCGCCTGCGGGTGGACTACGACAAGTACGGAAAGCTGATCAAGGAAGTCGGGGCGACGATCGACTAGCCGCAAGGGACCGCGCTCTTGGATCTGGGGATCGCGGGCGAGACCGCGCTCGTCGTCGGGGCGAGCGAGGGCATCGGCTACGAGAGCGCGAAGGGGTTGCTCGAGGAAGGCGCCCGCGTCCTGATCTGTTCGCGTAACGCGGAGAAGCTGCGCGCCGCGGCGGCCCGGCTCGAGAAGGCGTCGGGCAGGCCGGTGAAGTGGCGCGCGGCGGATGTAACCAAGGCCGACGATGTCGCGCGACTCGGGCGCTGGCTTGCCGAAGAAGCGCCGGCGCTCGACATCCTGGTGAGCGCGGTCGGCGGCAGCCACCGGGCGCTGTTCGAAGAGCTCGTTGACGCGGCCTGGCTCGCGAGCTACGAGTTCAACGTGCTCGGCACGGTGCGCGTGGTCCGCGCGGCGCTGGAGTCCCTGAAGAAAGCCAGGTCCGGGCGCATCGTTCTGAACTGGGTCAGTTCTTGACTTTGCACTCCGTCATCAGTCGTTTCAGCGTTGCGTCCACCGGACCGGTTTCGATCGCGTGCTGGATGCGTTCTGAACGGGGTCAGTTCTTGACTTTGCACTCCGTCATCAGTCGTTTCAGCGTTGCGTCCACCGGACCGGTTTCGATCGCGTGCTGGATGTGGGAAATCCGCGAGACCGAGACCCCGCACCTCCGGGCTACTTCCGACAGTGGCAGATTCGCCGCACGTCGCAGCAAATACGCCCACGCCTTGAATGCGGGTTGATTCTGGCGCGCGGTAAGCTCGCCTTCGTGGCTTCGGTAGGCGCGTTCTACCGCGCGCAGGATTTCGGCCGCGGTCATCCGTGACGGGCGTTGTTGCGCCTTCGGCACGTTGCTGAGTGCTTTGCCCCGAGCGAGCCTTTCCATTTTCTCGAGAAACTCGTTCCCGCCGAGCCAGATCTGCCCGCGCAAGTGGACCCAGGGGGAAACGTGTCCGATGCCTGCGCTTACAAATTGCCGGTACGCTTGGCGCGCGCGACGGGATTCGTGCGCAAACTGGCGCAGCAGCCAATCCACGTCCAGCCAGATTGGAGCGGTGGACAGGCCCGCGGTGGCTCGATAGCTGCTCCAACGCCAATCCTGGGGGCGCTTGACCATTGCGGCGCGCACCGGGTTGAGCACGATGTAGCGGCAAAGCTCCAGTGCGTAGCTGTCCTGATCCACCAAGATCGCCTTGTAGCGGCCCTGAAACACGTGCCCGACGCGCCCGTGGCGGCGGTTGAACGCCTGGGTGTAGACCCCGTTCAGGCGCCGCATCCCGGAGACCAGGTTCGGCTCCGGTGTCTCGATGAGCAAGTGATAGTGATCGCTCATCAGGCAAAAGGCGTGACAGCGCCAGCGCTGCTGCGCGATCTCCTTGCCGAGGAGATCGAGGAAAAGGAGCCGGTCCCGGTCATCCAGAAAGATGTCCGCGCGCGCGTTCCCGCGGGCGGTCAGGTGATAGAACGCACCGGCGAACTCCAGGCGCAGCGGGCGAGCCATGCTGACAATCTAGCCGGCCGGAAAGTGCAAAGTCAAGAACTGACCCCGCAGGGGTGTTCAGGCGCAGCGGGCGAGCCATGCTGACAATCTAGCCGGCCGGAAAGTGCAAAGTCAAGAACTGACCCCGCGGGGGTGTTGGCTATGCGTGCGGTCTCGTCAGCAGTCAGGCTCAAGACCCGTGACCGGTTCGCCCGCGGCAGTCCTCATGGGGGAGATGGGGCGTGCTGCGCCGCCGCGCCAAACAACAGGCGGCGGATTTTCTCCGGCTCCGCGAGCATGCCGGCGAGCGTGTCGACGCAGCGGTCAATGGCCCGGGCATAGGCGGGCGCCCCGCCGAACCGCTTGAGTGTTTCCGGCGGGATGAACTTGACCATGAGAGCCGAGGTCCCGGGCGGGAGTCCCACGAAGTGCACCGTCATGACGCCGTAGTCCCGCAGCAGGAGCATGGCCAGTGCCGCGGATGCCTCGTACGGGACGATCGGCGGCGTGCGCAGGCCGGCGCGCTCCATCGCCATCTCCAGGATGTCATCGGCCAAAAACTCGGCAATCACCGGCGTCTCGTGCAGACGATCCCCGAAGACGTGTTTTAGCGCAGTGGCCACGGTATTGGTGGTCTTGACGAGTTCGCGCACCCGCTCCGGGGTCGAGCCCTTCAGTGACCGCGTTGCCGCCGGGTAGAGGAACGGACGGGCCTCGAGTCCCATCTCGAATCCCAGGGAGCGGATGCGCTCCACGAATGATTTCGCGCCTGCCAGCACGCCGAGCCGGGGTCCGGCGGTGCCGTACTTGTCGAGCCCCGTCGCGACGATGTCGACGCCGAGCGCGAGCGTGCGCGGCTGCTTGAAGATGGCCGGCCCCACACGAGCCCCGCCGGCGTCGTCGACGTACACCGGCACGCCTTTGGCGTGGGCCAGCTCCACCACCTGCTTGAGGTCGCTTTCAAGCATCAGTTCGTACGTCACCGCCAGGCGCGTCATCACCACCAGCGCGACGCGCGATGTCTGCTCGAGCGCGGTGCGGAACTGCTCGAGGCCCGCTGTATCGATCAGCTTGGCGCCGGCATGCGCCACGGCCCGCACCACCGAGGGATGGCTATAGCTCTCCGACACGCCTATGACCACATCCCCGGGTTTTACCAGAGTGAGATGCGTGGCATACGTGGCGCCCGTGAGGCGGTTGAACAGCGCAGCGTCGTGTTGCTCGGGGGAGCCCCCGAAGTGTTCGAGCGCCGCCTGCTTGAACGCGTCAAAGTAGAGCGCCGGGGCCATGAAGTCGTTGGCGATGGGCAGCTCGTCCGCCAACAACGGCAGCCCGTGCTCCAGTCCCGAAAAGTTGAAGAGCCCGTCCGGCCCGGCCCGGTCGAGGCGCGCTGCCATGTGCCGCCAGGCCTCTTGCAGCTTGCGAAAGTCATCCGCAGTGGCGGTGAGCAGTTCCCCGCGGGCATATGGGAGCCCCGGGGCGTAGGTGTTTCCGAAACGATCCTTTGGCATGCAGCCCTCCTGGCCGGACAGGTCACCGACTTTAAGGCACCAGCGCGTCCTGTTCAAGGAGCAGGTCTCGAATCTTGAATTCGTGATTCGAGACCTGGAAGCCGTGATCCGTGAATCGGGAACGCTCAATCCTCAGTCCTCAATCCTCGATCCTCCATCCTGACGTTCTAGCGCAGGCGCGCGCAGACGCCGGCGACCATTTCGTTCAGCGATGAAAATACCGCGACGCCGGCGGCTTCGAGCGCCGCGCGCTTGGCCGCGTACGTGCCCTGGCTGCCATGCACGAGCGCCCCCGCGTGGCCCATGGTGACGCCTTCGGGAGCGCTTCTTCCGGCGATCAGCGCGAACACGGGCTTGGCGAAGCGCTGCGCGGAGAGCGCCTGCGCGAATTCCTCCTCGTCGTTGCCGCCGATCTCGCCGATGATGAGCAGCGCTTCGGTGCGCTCGTCCGCCGCGTAGAACGGCGCGAGATCGGCGTAGCGCAAGCCCTTGACCGGGTCGCCGCCGACGCCGATCCAGACGGAAGTGCCGACCCCGCGCTGCGCGAGGCGGTAACCGGCCTCGTAGGAAAGCGTGCCCGACCTCGACATCAGTCCCAGCGCTCCCGGGATCAGCGAGTCGTCGGGCAGGAAGCCGAGTTTCGCTTCGCCCGCCACCGCCATGCCCGGGGTGGATGGCCCGATCCACACGGCGCCCGCCGCCCGCGCGAGGTGCCACGCCTCGAGCGCGTCGCGCACGGGCATGCCCTCGGCCGGCGTGACGAGATAGCGTATGCCGGCGGCCAACGCGTCCCGCATGGCCTCGAGCAGTTGCATCGCGCCCACCAGCAGCACGCTCGCGGTGGCCCCGGTCGCCGCGACCGCCTGCTCGCAGCTCGCGAACACCGGAACGCCGTCCACTTCGCGCGCTTCCGCCTTCGGCGAGACGCCGCCCACGATGCGGGTCCCGTAGCGCTGCATCAACCGGCTGTGCAGCCGTCCCGCGCGCCCGGTGATGCCCTGCACGATCACCGGCGTGGCTTTGTCGACGCGCGGATCAAGAGTCATGGCTAGAGCGAGAAACGACTGTAACCGCCGATAAACGCCGATAAACGCCGATTTTTCGGGTGATGCGTGACGAGTGATGGGTGATGGGTGATGAGTAATGGGCGAATGCCCGTTACTCGCATTACCCAATTCCCATTACCCATTACCGGTTCTTATCTGAAGATCATCGGCGTCCATCGGCGGTTTCATTCCTTGTTTGGCAGGTGCCGGCGTACGGCAGCGAGCGCCGCGTCGAGATCGGTGTGGACAGTAATGCCCGCGGCGGCGAGCACCTCGCGCGCTTCCGGTAGCCCGTTGCCCACGAGCCGCGCCACGACCGGGACCGAAAGGCGAGGCAGCTGGCGCAGGGACTCGACCAACAGCCGTGCGAATTCGCCGAGATCGGTGATGCCGGCGAAGATGTTGACGAGCAGCACCTTCACGTTTCCGCCTTCGGTCATCCGGCCGAGCGCCTGAACGAGGCGGCCGGTCTCGCCGCGCAGCCCGCCGGTGCGGATGTCGAGGAAGTTGTAGGGCTTAAGCCCCGCCGCGCGCAGCTCGTCGATGAGCATCATCGAGAGCCCGGCGCCGGTGGTGAGCAGCGCGATCTCGCCCGCGCCGTCCACCACGACGTAATCGAAGCCATGAGCGAGCTTGAGCGCGACCTCCGGATACGCGTGAGCGCGCTTCTCGACCAGCGCGCGCAGCGCCGGCTGCCGCGGAAGGGCATTGTCGTCGGTGACGAGCTTGGCGTCCCCCGCCAGCCAGCTGCCGTCCTCACGCACGAACAGGGGATTCACCTCCAGCAACAGGGCCTCGAGCCCGAGAAAGGCGCGCGCCAGCGGCACGGAAGCGTCGCGCACCGCAGGCCCGATGCCTGGCGGGAGCTTCCCGGACAGCGCGCGCGCGCAGGCGGCAACGGCGGCGGCATCAAGCCGCGTCGCATCGGAATAGATGTCCTCGCGCGGAACCCGCTCGATGTCCCCGCCGCCCCGCGCGGACGCGATCACGCGCGAGCCACCGCTCGCCGGATCGAGCAGGAAGGCGAGGTAGGCTTCCCGCGCGCCGCTCACGCGCTGCTCGACGCGCACGGAACGAACGGTCCGGTCGCGCACCGTGCGATCGAGAATCGCAGCGACGTGCGCCTTCAGCTCTGATCGTGTGTCCGCGCTATGGATGAGGCCTGCCTTGCCGCGGCCGCCGGTCGCGATCTGGCCCTTCGCCATCCACGGTCCGTCCGGCAGCGACATCCCATCCAGCTCGCCCGCGCGCTCGATGAGGCGCCCCGCGGGCACGTTCACGCCGTGCGCGGAGAGCAATTTCTTCGCGTCGTGCTCCAGCAGGTACATTGCTAAAAATTGGTGAACGGTAAGCGGTGAGCGGTGAGCGGACAAACCGGTGAACCGTGAACGGCAACCGTGAACCGACACTTCCAATTCACGAATCTCGTCGAATCACTGCTCACTGCTCACTGCTCACTGCTCACTGCTCACTGCTCACTGCGTTTCTTGCGGGCAAGAAAGGCGCCCATGAGCCGCTGCGGCTCATCGGTGCGGCGCGCCTCGGCGCACGCGCGTATGCCCTGCTGCACGGCCCGGGCGATGCTCATGCGCTCCCAGTCGCGCACGAGCTTCTTCTGCAGGCGGATCGCGCGCGGCCCCGCCTCGAGTAGGCAGGCAATCCATTGCTCCACGCCCGCGTCGAGGTCCGAAGCGCGCGACATTTTCTCGAGGAAGCCGCAGCGCCGGGCCTCGGCGGCGCCGATGTGCATCCCGGTGTAGACGAGCTCCCGGGTCTTGCCCCAGCCGATGAGCTGCGGGAGCAGGCAGGCCTCCATGCCGGACGGGATGCCGAAGCGCACCTCGGGCATGCCGAACTTCGCCGATGTGACGCCGATGCGCATGTCGCACGAGGCGGCGAGCTCCATCCCGGCGCCGAAGCAATGGCCGTTGATGCGCGCGATCACCGGCACGGGCAGGACGCGGATCGCATCGCACGCGCGATGCGTCCAGGCATGGTGCTCCCTCGCGCCCTTCGCCGTGAGATCCTTCATCTCGGCGAGATCGGCTCCCGCGATGAAGGCCTGTGTTCCGGCGCCGGTCAAGACCGCGGCGCGCAGCAACCGGTCCTTGCCGAGCCGCGTGAACGCCTGCGCGAGCTGCTTCTTGCCGGCGAGGCCGAGCGCGTTGCGCTTGTCCGGGTTGTTTACGGTGACGTAGGCAACATGGCCCGCGCCACGCTCTTCGACGCGCGTCAGGACCAGGCCGCGCACCGGACTAGTACGGCGCGCTGCCGCGCACGGTCGTCCGGTACATCAGGCGGCGCAGCGGAAGATCGTAGTCGAAGTTCGCCTTATGCTGAACCGCGCAGTTGTCCCACATGAGCAGATCGCCAGCGCGCCAGTGGTGCTCGTAGCGGAACTCCGGCTGGATGATATGCGCGCAGATTTCGGAGAGGAGGGCGTCGCTCTCCACTTTCGGCAGACCGACGATGTGCGAGGTATGCGCCTCGTTGATGAACAGCCCCTTGCGCCCGGTCACGGGGTGCGTGCGCACGATCGGGACCTCCGAGTCGGGTACGCTGCTCAGCTGCTCCGGGGTCAGCGCGTGCTCCTGCACCACGCGCGCGCCGCGCGCCTGCTCCGCCTTCTGCGCCTGCACGTTCTTGCCGCGGTAATACCGGTAGCTGTGCACGTTCTTGAGACCCTGCAAGCGCCTTTTCATGTCGTCCGGCAGGGCTTCGTACGCCGCGGTCGTGCTGGCAAAGCTGGTGTTGCCCAGCACCCTTCCGTCCTTGACCGGGACTTCGAGCGCGTAGAGCGCGGAGAGCAGGCTCGGCGTCTGCTTGTAGGACAGGTCGCTGTGCCAGAAGCGGCCGGCGTCCTCGACCCCGATCGTTTTGCCTTGGTCGTTGAGGATGTTGGAGACGATCAGTATTTCCGGGTAGCCGCCCAGCCGGTGCTCCTTGCGCACGTGCTGTTCGAGCTCGCCAAAGCGCTTCGTGAACGCGATGTGCTGTTCCGGCGCGATCTTCTGGTTGCGGAAGAACACGACCTCGTTGTCGAAAAACGCCTTGGCGATCCGGGAGAACGTGTTGTCGTCGAGCGGCCGCGACAGGTCCACTCCGGAGATCTCGGCGCCGAGGTGCTTGCCGATGCGGTTGATGCTGATCATGAGGCTTTCCTTGCTGAGGAGTGCTGCCGTGAAGCGCGAGCCACTGCAACCCGCGCAGAGGCATTATGCTAGCAGGCCGGGCTTCGGGGAGAAAGCGCGACGTCCAGTATCTGGATCCCCGTTGATTCCTTGGTTTTGGCGCATACAATGCAGCATCCGGGTGCCGTCCGTTACGGCAGGAGAACGCGAATGAAGCTCTACGGCTCGCCCACGTCCCCCTACGTGCGCAAGGCGCGCGTGCTGATACGGGAGAAGAGCATTCCCTGCGAGTTCGTGGTCGAGGATCCGTGGCCCGCGGGCAGCCCGATCGCGGAGAAAAACCCGCTCGGCAAGGTTCCGGTGCTGGAGACCGGGCCCGGGAGCTATCTGTTCGAGTCGGGCTTCGTCACGCATTACCTCGACCACCTCGACGGCCGGCCGCTCGCTCCGAAGGATGCCGCGGGCTACTGGCAGTCCCAGTGGTGGCAGGCGCTCGGCAACGGCATCATCGATGCGGTAATCGCGCGGGTGCTGGAGACGCGTCGTCCTCCGGAGAAGCAGTGGCAGGAGAAGATGGAGCGGGAGGAGAGCCGCGTGCATCGCGCCATCAGCGCCGGTGAGCGCGCGTCGAAAGGCGGCCGCTACCTGGTCGGGGACCGGTTCACGATGGCCGATCTGGTGCTGGGCGTGGCGCTGCAGTACGTGGATTTCCGCTACCCGCACGACTGGCGCACCACGCACGCCAAGCTCGCGCGCTGGCATGCCGGCATCAGCGCGAGAAGATCCTTCGAAGAAACGCTTCCCCCCGGCTTTGTCAAGCCTGGGCGTGCGTAACGACGTGATGCAGTGACGAACGAGCTGCACTTCGCGACGATTGCTGAAACGTCGGACCTGATCCGCACGCGCAAGCTGTCGCCGGTCGAGTACACCGATGCGTTGCTCAGGCGCATCGAGGCGCTCGAGCCGCAGTTGAATGCGTTCATCACAGTCACGACTGACCTCGCGCGCAGCCAGGCACGGCATGCGGAGGCGGAAATCATGTCAGCCCGTTACCGCGGGCCGATGCATGGCATCCCCGTTGCGTTGAAGGACATCTACAACACTAAAGGCATCCTGACTTCCGGCGGCTCCAGGATTTGCATCGACAATGTTCCTGCAGGGGATGCCACCGCTACGCGCCTGCTTCACGATGCGGGTGCGATTCTGCTCGGCAAGCTGCAATTGCACGAGTTTGCGCACGGCGGACCGTCGTTCGATCTGCCATGGCCGCCGTCACGCAATCCGTGGCGTCTCGAGCATGTGACGGGTGGCTCATCCAGCGGCTCCGGCGCGGCACTTGCCGCCGGGTTGATTCCGGCGTCTCTCGGTTCGGATACCGGCGGCTCGATCCGCAATCCCGCGTCGTTCTGCGGTATCGTCGGCTTGAAGCCGACTTCCGGACTGGTCAGCCGCGCCGGCGTGATCCCGAACTCGTTCACGCTCGATCACTGTGGCCCGATGACACGCACCGTGGAGGATTGCGCGATTCTTTTGCAAGCGATCGTCGGCTACGACGCCAAAGACGCGGGCAGCATCGCGGCCGAGATCCCGAATTACCGAGATGCGCTCGATCCCGACATCAGAGGGCTGCGCATCGGCGTGCTGCGTCACTACTGGGAAAAGGACATGCCCGCGCATCCTGACGTCGGGCACGCGATGGAGGCGGCGATCGAGGTGTTCGCAAAGCTCGGCGCGCGCATTGAGGACTGCCGCACGCGGCCGCTGCAGGATTCATTCGACATCAAGATGATCATTGGGGAAAGCGAGATCTATTCGATCCACGAGGCCGATCTCCGGTCGCGCCCCGGCGACTTCGGCCGCGATTTTCTCGGCCGCATCCTGCCGGCCTGCCTGTTCCGGGCATCGGATTACGTGCAGGCATCGCGCGAGCACCGGCGCGCCATTGCGGATATCCAGCCGCTTTACCGCAAATACGACGTGCTGCTGACCGCCGGGCTGGGCCCCGCTCCGCGGTTCGAAGCGCACAGGACCGCGACGTTCTGGCAGAAGCCCAACGATATGTTCCGGCCGTCTAACCTGACCGGGGGCCCGTCGCTGGTACTGCCCAACGGGTTCTGCAACGGCTTGCCGCTCGGCATGCAGGTAAACGGCCGCCCGTTCGACGAGGCCACTGTGCTGCGCGTGGGCTATGCGTTTCAGCGAGCGACCGACTGGCACGAGCGCCACCCGCGGCTCGTAGCCGGAGACCTGCAGCCCGCGCTTACTCCCAATGGCAACGAGCCGGCCGCGGCCGAGCTGGACGCCGCGGCGCACGCCTTTGTGTTGTATACGGCGCAGCGCGCCGGGCTTAAACTCAACGACTATCAGACGGCGATACTGCTCGAATCCGCGCCCTATGCGCTGGCGATGGCGGAGCGCATGCGCAAGCCGCGCGATCGCATGGACACGCCGGCGCTGGCATTCCGTCTTTCGAACTGAGAGGCGGCTACGCAACGTCGCATCAACGATCCCAAAACCGTGGAGAAGCCAATGAAGGCATACCAAGCGCTTGGCACGCTGCTTTTGATCTGCGCGGGAATTTTCACCGGCAACGCCGTTGGTCAGGAGTACCCGGTGCGGCCGCTCCGGCTGATCGTGCCTTTCGCCCCGGGCGGCGCCGTCGATGTGATCGCGCGCATCATTTCGCAGAAGCTCACGGAAAGCTGGGGACAGCAGGTCGTCGTCGACAATCGCGCTGGCGCGGGCGGTAACATCGGGATGGGAATCGCCGCCGGTGCGTCCCCCGACGGCTACACGCTGCTCTCGGTGAGTTCGAGCTTCGTGCTGAACCCGAGCCTGTATTCCAAGGTTCCTTACGATCCGCACAAGAGCTTCGTCCCGATCTCCAACATCGCTGCCGCACCGGACGTGTTTGTGTTGCACCCGTCGGTACCGTTGAAGTCGTTACAGGAGGTAGTGGCGCTTGCCCGCGGGGACGCAAAACAACGCAGCATCGCGACCCCGGGCATCGGGACGCCGACCGATCTCGCGGCTGAACTATTCCGCATCAGCATTCAGCTGGATCTCGTGCGAGTACCCTATAGTGGGGGAGGCCCCGCACTGGCTGCCGTCATGGGCAACCAGGTCGCGTTCGGCTGCGTCTCGATGCCGGCAGCCTTACCGCATGTGCGAAGTGGCAGAGTGCGCGCGTTGGCCGTGACCAGCGCCACCCGTTCTGCTTTGCTGCCTGACGTGCCGACGATGGCTGAAGCGGATTTCGCGGGACAAGAATCCGAGGGTCTACAGGGCATGCTGGCGCCGGCCGGCACTCCCAAGGCAATCGTGACGAGAATCAGCAGTCAGATCCTGCGCATCATGGCGGCGGCGGAGGTAAAGGAACGAATCGCCGGTCACGGTTATCGTATCGTGGCGAGCACGCCCGAGCAGTTTTCCGCCCAGATCCGGAATGAAATCGTGAAATGGGACAAGGTCATCAAGAGCGCGGGAATCAAGGTGGATTGAGGCGTCGAACCGGGGAAGCGCGAGGTGACCTGCGCTATTGACCGAGCGCCCGCTGCACCCATCGGGCCCATGCCAATGTCTGCGTATCATGGCCGTATTCCCCGACGATCTGCACGCCGACAGGCAGGCCTCGGGGTCCGGTGAACGCGGGCACGGTCAGGCACGGCACACCGAGTAACGTCCAGATGCGGTTGAACACCGCGTTGCCGGTGTCCGCGATGCCTTCGGGCGCTTCTCCGGGCGCGGCCGGCGTCAGCACGAAATCGTAAGCCGTCATCGTCCGGGCCAGCAGTTCCCGACAGTGCGCGGCGTTACGCACCGCCGCATCATAGCGTTCGCGAGACACGCGCCGGCCCCTCCGGATGTTTTCGAGGATCAGTTCGCTCAACTGCTCGCGGTGGTTCTCGTATTCGAACGCGAGCGCACGCGCCGCTTCATAATCGTTGATCACCGGCTGATCGTCGTAGATCGCTTCGAAATCGCGGCCCAGGGTGAGCTCGGTGACGCCGGCACCAGCCTTCGCGAGCAGGCTCGCCGCAAGTTCGAGTTTTTCGTGCATCGCGGGGTCGCCATCGTCCCAGCGCGGGGTTCGGCAAAAGCCGACGCGCGGCGCATCGCCTGATCGAGTCTCGAAGGCAGGCATCGCGATCCCCGCTACCGCGTGGGTGAAGAGCGCGACATCCTCAACGGTGCGGGCGAACACACCGACAGTGTCGAGCGATTCAGCGAGTGGCTTCACCCCGGCACGGTTGATGACGCCGAAGCTCGGCTTGTAACCGACAACGCCGCAGAAGGAGGCGGGACGGATGGTCGAGCCGCCGGTCTGTGTGCCGAGCGCGATCGGCACCATATAGTCGGCGACTGCGGCGGCCGAGCCGCTCGACGAGCCGCCCGGGGTATGACCGAGGTTGTGGGGATTGCGTGTCGGGCCCGGATGACGGTATGCAAATTCGGACGTCGCCGTTTTTCCCATGACGATAGCGCCCGCTGTTTTCGCGATTGCCACGCATGAGGCGTCCGATCTGGGACGGTGACCCCGGTAGATCGGGGAGTTGAATTCGGTGGGCAGCTCTGCAGTGTCAAATATGTCCTTGTACCCGATTGGGATCCCGTGCAGCGGCCCGAGACGTATATCCAGATCGCGCGCTCGCGCCTGCTGCAGCGCGAGTTCCGGATGAACTAGCGTCCAGGCGTGAACGTCCTTGTCGCGGGCAGCGATGCGCTCGAGGCACGAGCGCACGTATTGCTCGGCCGTGAGTTTGCCGGCGCTGATTTCGGCTGCTGCCCGGCATGCGGAATATCTGCAAGGTTCCATATGCCCAGGCGGCGGGGCTGCTGCCCGCTAAATCAATCAACGGGCTTCAATACCTTCTTCCATCTCTCGATCTCGGTCTTCACGAACCCGGCCATCGTTTCCGGCGTGCCCCCGGTAGCCTCCGCACCCAGGCTCGATAGACGCTCCCTGACGGCGGGAACCATGAGGGCCGCGTTGATTTCCCGGTTGAGCGCGGCGATGACCGCCTTGGGCGTGCCGGCGGGAGCCAGAACTCCGTGCCACTCGTTGACTTCAAAACCGGGCAGGACCGATTCCGCGATCGTGGGCACATCGGGCAATGTGGCGGCTCGCTTGAGACTGGTTACTGCCAGGGCCCGGACCCTGCCGGCCTTCACCAGGGAAAGCGCGGAAGGGATGGTAACGAATCCCAGCTGCGCTTCGCCCCCGATAACGGCAGCCAGCGCCTGCGGTCCGCTCTGGTAGGGGATGTGGACCACGTTGATCCCGGTGTTGAACTTGACGGACTCCGCGATCAGGTATCCCGCGCTGCCGATGCCCGCATGAGCGTGGTTGAGCGTGCCGGGCTTGGATTTGGCGAGAGCGATCAGCTCACCGGCGGACCGCACTGGAAGCGTGAGCGGCACCAGCAAAGCGTTCGGTATCACGTCCACGTGGGCGACTGAAACGATATCCTTCAGCGCGTCGTAGGAGAGCTTGCGGTGCAAGGCGGAATTGGCGCCAAACGAGACGTTTGCCATCATGATCGTGTAACCGTCCGGGCGGGCTTGCGCGAGCAGGCCAGTGGCAATCATCGAACCGGCTCCAGGCCGGTTATCGACCACTACCGGCTGGCCGAATGTCTCTGCGAGCCGTGGTGCGATCAGGCGAGTCACCACGTCAGCCGCACCGCCAGCCGCATAGCCCACGAAGAAACGGATCGGCTTGTTAGGATAAGCTTGTCCCGAAGCCGTGGCGGACGATAAGCCGGTAGCCGTCGCGATGCATGCCGCAGCGGCGAGGGGCGTGAGGATTTTCATCGAATCTCCCTGATGCGACTGCAGTGAAAGGATTTCAGCTCGGTTGACCGTTCCTGAATCTTGCCCAATCTTCTGGAAGCGTCCGGTTTCCGTTTAACATGCAGGTCGCCGCGCCGTCAACTAATGCCACGGGGGCGGCGATCGAGCGGCGCCACCGGGGAGCGTTCAAGCCGCCATTCCTTCTCGAGCGATGGCGGCGCGCGCTGCGACCACTTACGCGCCCGTGGTGCGATGCGCGCTGACCAAGCCCCGGGCGCGCATCCCGCGCACGCTTCCCCATCTTGACGCCTGTATTCGGCGATTACAAGATAAAATCCAGGCATGCCCACCGACGCACGCCATCCGAAAGAGATCCGGCAGGACATCCGTAATGGCAGGCTCACGGGCGTCACCGCGGGGCTCGGCCAGAATTTCGTGCAGGCGAATCTCGCCGTGCTGCCGAAGGAACAGGCCTACGATTTCCTGCTTTTCTGCCAGCGCAACCCGCGCCCCTGTCCGCTGCTGGAAGTTACCGACGCGGGGTCCGCGGAGCCGGTGGGTGTCGCCCCGGGCGCCGATCTCAGGACCGATATCGCGAAGTACCGGATCTACCGCGACGGCGAGATCGCCGACGAAGTGACGGACGCGAGCCCCTATTGGCGCGAGGACCTCGTCGCGTTTTTGCTGGGCTGCTCGTTCACCTTCGAATGGGCGATGCTCGAGGCCGGGGTCCGCCTCTGGCACATCGAGCATGGCAAAGGGGTCGCAATGTGGCGAACGTCGGTCCAGTGCCGGCCGGCGGGCGTGTTCCACGGCCCCATGGTCGTCTCGATGCGCCCGATCCGTTCCGCAGATCTCGCGAAAGCGGTGACCGCGAGCGCGCGGTTCCCGGGCGCACACGGCGCGCCGGTCCACATCGGCGATCCGGCTGCCATCGGGATCAAGGACATCACGGTGCCCGACTGGGGCGATGCCGCGGAGTTCGGGCCGGACGACGTGCCGGTATTCTGGGCGTGCGGTGTGACGCCGCAGGCGGTGGCGCTCGCCTCGAAGCCGCCGTTCATGATCACGCACAGCCCGGGGCACATGTTCATCACCGACGTTCTGAACTCCGCCCTCGCGGCCCTGTGAGCGTCCGGTTTCTCCCGGCGGGCGATCTCGCCGTCCTCGTCGAGTTCGAGGAGGAGATCAGCGTCGAGGTGAACCGCCGCGTCCGCGCCCTCGAGTTCCTGATCGACGAGAAGGGCCTGCCGGGCGTCGTGGAGGCGGTGCCGGCGTTCCGCTCGCTGCTCGTCTACTACGATCCGCTCGCCGCCGGCTACGAGGCGCTGTGCGCTTCGATCGCGGAGCTGGTGCCGGAGGCGGAAACGGCCGTCCTTCCTCCCGCGCGCCGGGTCGAGGTGCCCTGTTGCTACGACGATCCCGAACTCGGCTTCGAGCTCGCGGCGGCGGCCGAGCGTCTCGGGCTTTCGGCAGGCGAGCTCGTCAGGCTGCACAGCGAAGCCGACCATCTGGTGTATTTCATCGGATTCGCGCCCGGACAGCCGTACATCGCCGGAATGCCGAAAGAGCTCACGATTCCGCGTCTCGCGACGCCGCGCACGAAGACGCCCGCCGGCAGCGTCGGGATCGGCGGCACGCAGTCCTGCATCTACTCGGTCGAGAGCCCGGGCGGCTTCTGGGTGCTCGGGCGCACGCCGTTGCGGCTCTACGATCCGGGTGCGCGCGATCCCGTTCTGCTCCGTCCCGGGGACGGCCTGCGCTTCCGCAGGATCGACCGCCGCGAGTACGAGCGGATCGCCGCCGAGGTGCTGGCGCGCACGTACCGGCCGGTGATCGGATGATCGGCATCCTCGAGCCCGGCGCCCTGACGACCGTGCAGGATTTGGGCAGGTTCCGCCAGCTGCGCTACGGGATCCCGCCATCGGGCCCGGTGGATCGATACGCGTTCGTCCTCGCGAACCGGCTCGTCGGCAATCCCGACGGTGCTGCGGCGCTGGAATGCACGCTCATCGGGCCGCGACTCGAAGCGCACGCCCCCTGCGCGATCGCCGTCGCCGGGGCCGACATGCCGGTGAGCCTGAACGGCCATGAAGCACCGGGGTGGGCGACGCTCGTGCTGAAGCCGGGGGATGTCGTCAAGCTCGGGGCCGCGCGCTCGGGAGTGCGCGGCTATCTCGCGTTCTCGGGCGGCATCGACGTGCCTGTCGTGATGGGTTCGCGCTCGACCTATCTGCGCGGGGGGCTCGGCGGGCTCGAGGGGCGCGCGCTGCGGAAAGGGGACCGCGTGCGCCTCTGCGCCGCGCCGCTGCCGCGTCCATGGCGCGTCGCGCGGCACGCCGTGCCGGTCTACGAGGGCGAACGCACGATTCGCGTCGTGCTCGGCCCGCAGGCCGACCGCTTCACGGAAAAGGGCATCGCGACCTTGCTCGGAAGCCCGTACGAGATGCTGCCCCAGTCCGACCGCATGGGCGCGCGGCTGCGCGGGGAGCCCATCGCGCACTCGCGGGGCCATGACATCCTCTCGGACGGCATCGCGCCCGGCTCGATCCAGGTTCCCGGCGACGGCCAGCCGATCGTTCTGCTCACCGACCGGCAGTCCACCGGAGGCTACACGAAAGTGGGAACGGTCTGCTCGTTCGACATCGGGCGGCTCGGGCAGATGAGACCCGGCCAGTCGCTGCGATTCCGCGCGGTGGGCGTCGGCGAGGCGCACCAGCTGCTGCGCGACGCCGAGGCAGCCCTCGGATCGGATCTGAGGGAAAATATCGCGTGAGCGCCGACAGGGGGGGTTCCCGGGCGCGACGCGAAGCGAGACGCGCCAGGCGCCGGAGGCACGACGATGACGACGAGGAACATCGATCTCAACTGCGACATGGGCGAGAGCTACGGCCGCTGGAAACTCGGCGCCGACGAGGAGATCATGCCCCTCATCACTTCGGCGAGCGTGGCGTGCGGCTACCATGCGGGTGATCCCCACGTGATGCGCAAGACCGTTGCGCTCGCGACGAAGCACAACGTCGCGCTCGGCTCCCACCCGTCGCTGCCCGACCTGATGGGATTCGGGCGCCGCGTCATGGACGTCACGCCGCAGGAGGTGAAGGACTACGTGTGCTACCAGACGGGCGCGCTGCGCGAGTTCGTGCGCGCGGCCGGCGGCGATCTCCAGCACATGAAGCCGCACGGCATCCTCTACAGCATGATGGAGAAGGACGAAGCGCTCGCCGTCGCGGCGGGTCAGGCGGTGCTGGAGTCCGGCGGCAAGGAATTGATCCTGATGGCGCTCGCCTCGGGAAGCTACGATGCCGCGTGCCGAAAAATGGGCGTGCGCGTCGCCTCCGAGGGATTCGCCGATCGCGCGTACAACGCCGACGGCACGCTGGTCTCGCGCAAGCTTGCGGGCTCGCTCATCGAGGATCCCGCGCGCGCGGCGGCGCAAGCGGTGAAAATGGCAACCGAAGGCAAGGTCCGGGCGATCGACGGCTCCGAGATCGGGATCACGGTGCACACGATCTGCTGTCACGGCGACACGCCGGGTGCCGTGAAGATCGTGCGCGCGGTCCGCGAGGCGCTGGACAAGGCCGGCTGCCGGGTGCACCCGCTGCGCGAGTGGCTGCCGAAGGTCTAGAACCTATTTCATATATAGACGTGTGCGACGGAGGCGATGCGGGATGCAGTTCAAGGAGGAGGGCCCGAAGGAATATGTCGATATTTCGAGGGTCCCCGACGAAGAAATGCGCCCGGATCGCCCCGTCCCTGCGGGTTGCGGCCAGGACGGCCGGCTGCGTCGTTGCCCTCCTGGACCATATCGACATATGGCCTTCGTCGGGCGCCTTGCATCCGGTCCGTCCTGGCCGCAACGCATCACGCGCCTGTATATGAGATAGGTTCTAGCGCGTCCGGCAAGCAGAAAACGGCACGCCATCTCAATTACTTCTGGTGCACCGCAATCCGCGCGCGGCGCATCGCAGGCACCAGTACCGCGAGCAGCAGCGCTCCCGACACGGCGAGGAATCCGGCGCTGATAGGCCGCGTAACGAATACCAACAGGTCGCCGCCCGAGACCAGCATCGAACGGCGGAAATTCTCTTCCAGCATGGGCCCGAGGATGAAGCCGAGCAGCAGGGGCGCGGGCTCGCAGCGCAGCTTGCGCAGGAAGTAGCCGATCACGCCGAATAGCGCCATGATGACCACGTCGGTCAGGCTGTTCTTCAGGCTGTAGGCGCCGATGCAGCAGAACACGATGATGGCGGGAAAGAGGATCCGGTACGGGATCGTCAGCAGGCGCACCCATAGCCAGATGAGCGGCAGGTTGAGGACCACGAGGACCGCGTTGCCCAGCCACATGCTGCTCACCAGGCCCCAGAAAAGCTCGGGCTGCTTTTCGATGATCTGCGGGCCCGGCGCAATTCCGTGGATCATCATTGCGCCCATCATCATCGCCATGATCGCGTTCGGCGGGATGCCCAGCGACAGCATCGGAATGAAGCTCGCCTGCGCGGAGGCGTTGTTGGCCGCCTCGGGGGCCGCGACCCCCTCCACCGCGCCCTTGCCGAAGCGCGAGGGATCGCGCGAGATTTTTTTCTCCAGGCTATAGGAGGCGTAGGCGGGGATATCGGTGGTGCTGCCCGGCAGTATTCCCAGGCCGACGCCCAGGGATGTGCCCCGCACGGCAGCCGGGGCTGCGCGCCGGAAGTCCTCGCGCGAAGGCCACAACCGGTCGGCGGGGCGCATCACCCTGCCTTTGCCCTGCGTCGACTCGAGGTTGAGCATGATCTCGGCCATGCCGAAGAGCCCCATCGCCACCGGCACGAAGCCGATGCCGTCGAACAAGGCGTCGACGCCGAGGGTATAGCGCTGCATGCCGGTGGTGACGTCGGTGCCCACCAGTCCGAGGAACACCCCCAGCACGATCATGGCGATCGCCTTGGCGAGGCTGCCCTGCGCGAGGATCGCCGCGGCGACCAGCCCAAGCACCATGACGGCGACGTAGTCCGGCGACTGGAAGAGCAGAGCGAGCTTGGCGATCGGCGGACCGCCTGCGGCGATCACCAGCGTGGTGACCGTGCCGGCGAACAGCGAAGCGAGCGCAGCCACCGCCAGGGCGGCTCCCGCACGGCCCTCGCGCGCCATCGCATGCCCGTCGAGCGTGGTAACCACCGAGGACGACTCGCCCGGCAGGTTGACGAGGATCGCCGTCGTCGAGCCGCCGTACTGCGAGCCGTAGAACACGCCGGCAAGCATGATCAGCGCGCCGACCGGACTGAGGGCAAAGGTGACCGGCATCAGCATGGCCACCGTCGCGGTCGGACCGATGCCGGGCAGCACCCCGATCAAGGTGCCAAGCAGGCAACCGGCCAGGCACAAGGCGAGGTTGGCAGGCGTCAGCGCGACCGAGAAGCCCAGCGCGATGTTCGACAGCAGCGCGGGAAACAGCGCGTCCATTTACCCGCCGAGGCGGGGCAGCGCGTGCACGGGGAGCCCGAGCCCCCAAACGAACACTGCCGTGACTCCGAGGCTGAGCACGAGAATCAGGACGGCGAGAGGCCAGGCGCGCAGGGGCTGCCCCGCGAAGTTCGCAGCGAGCACGCTGCAGGCGATGGCGGCGATCAATCCGAGGGGTTCCAGCGCTGCGACGAAGGCGAGGATGGCCGCGGTCACGAACGTGATGGGCCGCCATCGCATTCGTTCGAGTCGACGATCCGCCCGATCCGGATCGGTCCACCAGGCAAGCACCACGATCAGCGCCCCGAGTGCGATCAGCGCGATCGCCATCGCCCATGGGACATAGCCTTCGCCCATGTCGGCGGCGCTGCCCACGTTCAGGTCGCGGCCCAGCACCAGCGCCGCAACACCGATCGCAACGAACACGACCCCGGCCCAGAGGTCGCGATCGTCGAGGCGGCGGTTCATCTTTTCTGGCGTGTCTTCACCAGTCCGGCGTCCAGGAAGACCGGATACATGGCGCGATCGTCATCATCCCAGCGTTTCTTCGCGTCCGCGCCGCCTCTCGGCGTGACCAGGAACCCCGCCGAGCGCGCCTTCTCCTGGAATTCCTTGTCGGACAGGGTTTCGAGGAACTTTGCTTCGAGTATCTTGAGCCGGTCGGATGCGATGCCCTTGGGTGCGGCGATCACGCGCCAGAGCCCCGAAATGACGGGGAATCCCTGTTCGCTGAAGGTCTGCACGTCGGGCGCGCGGAAGTGCCGCGCCGACGAAGCGACGCCGAGTATGCGCACCTTTCCGGCATTGTGCTGCTCGATCACGTCCGGAAGCGGGATCGACGCCATGTCGACTTCGCCCGACAGCAGCGCCTGCACCGTCGGCGCGAATCCCGCATAGGGTACTTTCGTGAGGCGGATGCCGAGACCCTTCTCGAACATCGACGCGGCCACGTGAGAGGAGCCGCCAGGCTGGTCGTTGCCGTTTTTCAGCTTGCCCGGGTTCGCCTTGGCATACGCGACGAGCTCCGCAAGGTTCTTGAAACCCGTCTTGAGGTTCACCGTAATCGCCGAGGGATCGTCGCCGAAGAACACGACGGGTTCCATCTCGTCCAGAGAGTTGGCGTTCGGATTGTTGTATTGCGCGAAGATGGCGCCGGTGGCGATCATCGCAAGCGTGTAGCCGTCCGGCTTGGAGGACATCGCCTCCTTGATGCCCACCGTGCCGCCGGCCCCCGGCCTGTTCACCACGACCACGGGAACGCCAAACCGCTTGGACGCCGCATCGGCTGTCAGGCGCATCGCGGTGTCGCTGCCGCCGCCGGCCGGCCACGGCACGATCAGCTGGATGGGTTGCGAAGGGAATGCCTGGGCGCTTGCGGAAACAGGAGCCATTGCCGGCGCCAGGGCTGCGCATAGGACGGCGAGTCGAACGACACGGCGATCAAGCGGAGATTTCATGACGACCTCCTTACGGGGCTGGCGAGGTGCAAACGATCTGGTTTTTTTGAATCCGCTGACGAGTATAGCACGCTGCTTTCGCCGCTATGCGCTCAGCTCGCGAATCACCGACAATCCGAAACGTTGATCCTCCACGTTGCCGGCGAGCAGCAGGACCAGTTCGCCCAGTCCCGCGTTCTTGTACTTTGTAAGCTGGTCGCAGCACTGCTGCACGGTGCCCGCGACCGCGAATGCCTCGACTGCCGCGTCCGGCACCAGCTTCGCCGCCGCTGCGTAGTCGCGCCTGCCCATTGCCTCGATGATGGCGGCCTGGTCGATCGGGATGCCGGAGTGCGCGATGTTATCGTCGATGTAGCGGTTGCGCAGGAGGAACGCGAGCTTCTTGCGCACTTCCTCGACCGCGCGCCTGCCGTCGGGCGAGGCGGCGAATGAGATGTAACCGGCGACGTGCAGCGCGCCGTAGTCGCGCCTGGCTTCCTTTGCGCCCGCGGCCGCGTGCTTCAGCGACTCACGCACGAACCCGGGCGATAGCCCGGCCGAGAGGACCACGCCGTCGGCGATCTTGCCGGAGAGAGCCAGCATCTGCGGCTTCATCGGCGCGAGGTAGATCGGGATCGGCGCAGGCGGCGTGAACATCATGCGGGCGCCGCGCAGCCGGAAGCGCATTGCTTCCTGTTCAACGGGCCGGCCCGACCACAGGGCGCGCAGCGCGGTGACGAATTCGCGCGCGACCGCGATCGGTTTATCGATCGACTCGCCTGATTCTCCGAGAAACAGGGGATTGCCGGTCCCGAGCGCGAGCGCCACTCGCCCCGGCGCGGCTTCGGCCAGAGTCGCCATTTGCATCGCGGTCGGCATCGGATGACGAAGGTACGGGCTCACCGCGGTCGGCACGACGCGAACGTCCGCGATCGCGCTTGCGAAACCGAGGCACGACACGATCGGTTCGCGATAGCCGAGGTGATCGGCCATCCAAAGGCTTCCCGCGCCCGCCGCCGCGGCTTCCTTGGCGAAGCCGAGCGCCTCGCCGTACGGCGCGAACCCGTCGAAACTGACGCCGAGCTTCATGATGCCGTCCACGCAATGATCATATCGGGATCACCCGCGCACCAGCCGAAGCAAGCTCTCCCGGTCGAGCCCGGCGATGCCCATCGTCTGCGCGGTACGGCCGCGAGCGCGGAAGTCGGTGCCGGTCAGCGTGATGCCGAGCTCGAGCAGCGATTCGGCAGTCGGCACGGGGACTCTGGCAGCGGCGGCGAGCGCAAGGAATGGCACCAGCCCGTGGCCGAAGTCCTCGAGGTAGTAGCGATGCTGAAGAGAATCCGGCGCCTTGATGCGCTGGTTCGCTTTTCCGCCGGAGATCGCCACGACGAGATCGGAGGTGTCCTTCACCGAGGCCTCGACGGTGCCGTACATCTGCATCTCCGCCCCGAGGTGGGGCAGCTCGTGCCCGAAGGCGCGGGCCACCGCGAGGCGCTCGGCATCGAGCGCTTTCAGCACGCGCGTCACGCCGGGCGTCATGCCCTGCACGTAGAAGGTGAAATCGCCGCGGGTCGCCTCGACCCATGCGGCGCCGAGTATCGCGCCCGGGGCATGCAGCACCATGTTCAGGTTGGCGAGGCTCGAGTTGAGCACATCGGGCACCGGATGGCTCGCCGGGAAAAGCGTGCGCGCAGCGGCCGTGGCTGCCGCGCCTCCCGGCAGCGTGCCCAGCCGCAGGAACTTGCCCTTTCCCGATACCGTCACTCTTGCCGGCTGGTACTTGCGCGCGATGTACGAAAGCGTGTGGAATTCCGCGATGGGCGGGACGGGCCCGCCGCTGGCGACGCGGTATGCCTCGCGAAACTCGAGCGCGCCCCCGGTATGGCCGGGGTTCAACACGACCGGCGTTGTGTGCGCGCCGGCTTCGGCAAGCAGGCGCGCAACCGCGACATGCGAGATCGTCGGCAGGCAGACCAGCGCGACTTCCGCGCCGCGCATCGCCTGCGCGATGTCGGGAGTGATCAGCGCAGGCTTCGCGAACCCCTCGCCCAGCACCCCTTCGTACTCGACGCCGCCGCGCTCGATGAACGGCGCGAGTGTCCGCGTGGAGCGGTTCCACAGTGCAACTTCATGCCCGGAGAGAGTAAGCTCGGCGACCGCTGCCGCGCCCCCAGCTCCCGCACCGACGACGGCGACGCGCATCAGCCAACGACGATCAGCTCGTCGTTCGAACAGCGGTCGGACGGCATCTCGCTCCCGTGACCGGTGACGAGTTGCATGTCTTTCAGCTGCATGCCGCAGCCATGGCCGGTCCAATAGCAGAGCGCCTCGGCACCGAGCGCCATGCGTGCTTCGAGCGTTGCGTCCCCGTCGCGCCCGATCGGTTCGGTCGGGCCGGTCCACTGATGCTCGGGCCGTGTTGGCAACTGGACGGGGAGGGTATTGATCGAGGTGATCCTGGTCAAGGTCGCCTTCAGGCGTTGCGGTTGCAGCGAGAGCGTGTTCGGGTTTTCTAGAACCTATTTCATATGTAGGCGCGTGATGCGTTGCGGCCAGGACGGACCGGATGCAAGGCGCCCGACGAAGGCCATATGTCGATATGGTCCAGGAGGGCAACGACGCAGCCGGCCGTCCTGGCCGCAACCCGCAGGGACGGGGCGATCCGGGCGCATTTCTTCGTCGGGGACCCTCGAAATATCGACATATTCCTTCGGGCCCTCCTCCTTGAACTGCATCCCACATCGCCTCCGTCGCACACGTGCCTATATATGAAATAGGTTCTAATCGGTCACTGCGCTGTCAGGACAAATCCCGCCTGCTTCCGTGCGTCTGCGATCCCGGATTCCTGCTTGCGTTGAGGCGGCGCGCTCACCGGTTCAGCGAAAACGCTTCCGAGATCATATTGATTCGAGAGGTCTTGTCAATAGGTGTGTAACAAGATCGGGCGGACTTCTTTTCCCGCTTCTGTCTCCACCGCAACGCCGTCCTTCAACGGGTTTCCATCGTGGACTTGTTGCATGAACCCGGGATGTACGGAGAAACACGCTCGCGCGGCCGAGGCGCGCGGCTCGGGGACTTTATTCGGGGCTGAACCCGTAGACTGCGCGCAGCGCGTCCACGGCTGCGTCGAGGTCGGCCGGCACCACGGGCACTTCGCCCTGGCCTCGCGCGGTGCGCGCGACGTCCTTCAGGCCGCCGGCCGTCATCAGGGCGACGACGGACTGGCCGGGCTCGATTACGTTGCCGGCGCGCAGGCGGCTGACGGCCGCGAGAGCGGCGACCGAGGACGGCTCGGCGTACATCCCTTCGCCCGCTGCGAGCCGCGCCTGCCATGCCAACAGGTCGTCGTCGGACACCAGGACCGCGGTGCCGTTCGATTCACGGATCGCGTGGAGGGCCTGGTACGTTCCGCGCGTGGCGCTGATCGAGGTCGCCAGCGTGTCGTGCGATTTCGGCATGTCCACGAGCGCGTCACCGCCGGCCGCCAGCGTGGCACCCAGCGATCCGTAGATTTCGGCGGCGACGAGACGTGGCACGCGGTCGATCCAGCCGAGGCGCCGCAGCTCCTCGAACCCCTTCCACATGCCGTAGAGCGCGTCGCCGTAGCAAACGGGCAGCACGCACCAGTCCGGCGCCTGCCAGTTGAGCTGCTCGGCAACTTCGTAGGCGAGCGTCTTGTAACCTTCCACCCCGAGCGGGTTGCTGCCGACGGCGGGCGCGAAGAACGGCGAGGTGGGAAACCACCCGAAGCGGCGAACGCCCTTCTCGAGGAGCGTCCACCGGTCCGCTTTTTCCCGGGTTGCAAGCACCATCGCGCCGTAGGCGCGCATCTGCGTCACCATCGGTCCGGCGGCACCCTGGTAGGTGAAGACGATGCACGGCAGTCTCGCCCGCGCGGCGTATGCGGCGACGGCGGCCCCGGCGTTGCCGGACGACGACGAGGCGATCACGCGGGCGCCGATCTGCCGGGCAGCGGAGACGACGACAGTGGCCAGGCGGTCCTTGAACGACCACGTCGGGTTGCGCGACTCGTCCTTGATGAAAAGGCGCATCCCGAGGTTGTTTCCGAGCCGCTCGGCGAGGACGAGCGGCGTCATCCCCTCGCCAAGCGATACCGCGTCCCGCGCCTCCACGGGAAGCAACCCAGCGTAGCGCCAGAGGGTCCGCGGGCCGGCAGCGAGCGCCTCGCGCCGGATGGCGGAGCAGGCATCCGGCGCATACCGCACCGTGAGGTTTGATGGCGATTCCGCGCGGCAGCGGTCGCAGTCGAATGCGTATCGCGTCAGCGGGTATGCGGCCCCGCACCGCACGCAAGCGAGACCGGCGGCCTGCGCCATGGCCTTATTCTCTTGGCAGCCTCAGGCGCCCGATCAACGCCTGCGTCGGCGCCCGGCAGGCAACGGCACATACGATCTCACGCGCGGGGTATTCGGCGACGCATGCGCGGCCCGTGATGAAAACCGCGGCAGAATTCACGATCCTCGTTCCGGATGCCCGCATCATCGATCCCGGCCTTTGAAGACCCGCACCACGTCGCGGGCAAACCACTCCATCTGCTCGAGCATCTCGTTGAGTGAGTCGTGCGGAAACTGCAGCGCGCAGAGGTGATCGACGCCGGACTCCGCGAGGAACTCCAGCTTCTCGAGCAGGCTGGCGGGGCTGCCGATCAGGTTGTTGGCCTCCGCCAGCGCCGGGTCGCGCCCGGTGTGGGCGAGCGAGCGCCGGTGTTGCACCATTCCCGTCTTCCGGTAGCGCGCGATCGCTTCCTCCGGCGTGTGGCCGAGCATGACGGTGAACTGCACCGCGGCTTCGACATCCCTGGGATCGCGCCCGGCCTCCGCCGTGAGGCGACGGAGCAACCTGGTGCGCTCGCGCACTTCTTCGAAGGGGCGCCAGCCGGGAAGCCAGCCCTGGCCGAGCCGGGCCGCGCGCGAGATCGCCTGCTCGTTGTGGCCGCCGACGTAGATCGGCAGGGGCCGCTGCACCGGCTTGGGGAACATCTCGATGCCCTCGAACGCGGTGTGCAGGCCGGAGTAGGATGCCGCCGGCTCGGTGAAGAGCGTGCGCAGGGCGACGAGCCCCTCGTCGAGCAGCTCGCCGCGCCGCGCATCGCGCCGTCGCGGCCACTGTGCCAGGAATTCCTCGCGGTAGGCTCCGATGCCGACACCGAGGATCACGCGCCCTCCGGTCATGCGATCGAGGGTGGCGACCTGCTTGGCGAGCAGGACCGGATCGCGCAGCGGCACGACGATGATCGCGGTTCCGAGGTGGACGCGCCGGGTATGCGCGCCCACGGTGGCGAGCGTGATGAGCACCTCGTAGAAGTTCGGCGGCTCCTTCCAGTGCTCGCGCACATAGGGCGCGGCGGTGATGTGGTCGTTGCCCCACACGCCATCGTAGTCGAGGCGCTCGGCTTCCTGCGCCAGGCGCACGAAATCCTCGGGTGCGGCGGCGAAGGGGATCGGGTTCACGAGCCCCTCCGTGCACGTCGGCAGCTGCACGCTCACGCGCATGGTTTCACGCGTCCTTGCCGAAGGCCGCGGCGCCGGTCCGCCGCGTCTCCTCGGGCGTGTAGAGCCCGGCCAGCACGATCTCGTCGAGCCCCGCGGTGCGGTAGGCATCCAGGCGCGCGCGCAGCTCTTCGGGCGTCCCGCACGCGGTGTGGCGCCGCACCGTGTCGTCGCTGACCAGCGCCTCGGCGGCCGCCCAGTCCTCGCGGGCCAGCGCCTCGCGCACGGCCGCCTGGTCCAGTCGTGCACCCGCCAGCGAAAGGTTCTTCGCGTGGTGCGGGGCGCGGAGCGTGATGGCGAGCTGCCGGCGGAACCGGCCGAGCGTGTCCGCGGTTCGCTCCGCAGCGAAGGCATAGACCAGGCCTGCGCGCGCGATGCGGCGGCGGCGCTGCTCGCCGCGCTCGACGTGCTCGAGCGACCAGCGCACGAACTCCACAGACGATGCCGTTGACAGCACGATGCCGTCGGCGACGCGGCCCGCCAGCTCGAGCGTGCGCGGGTGCGACGCGGCAAGGAAGATGGGGACCATGGAAGCGGCCTTCGCCATGCGCCGGCCGCGAAGCCGGATCAGCTCGCCTTCGTAGGTTGCCGGCTTGCCGGAGAGCAGAAGGCGCACGGCCTCCACGGTCTCGGCGAGCATGCGCACCGGGCGGCGTGGCTCCACGCCGGCGTCCGCGAGATCGCCCGGTGAGCCGGTGCCGATGCACAGCACCACGCGCCCCGGCGCCAGCTCCTCGAGGGTTGCCGCCGCCATGGCGATGTGCACCGGGTGCATGACCTGGGGGCTTACCGCCATCAGCGCCACGCGCGCGGTCGGAACGGCATCGAGCAGGACGGCCGCCGTGCTGAAGGGGTCGCGCAGGAAAAGGTGACTCGATACCCACAGCGTCGAAGCCCCGATTGCCTCGGCCGCGCGGGCCTGCTCGCGCGCGACAGGCAGCGGGTTGCGACCGTCGAATGCGATGCCGATCGAATGCACGCAGAAACTACTGAACGCGCAGTTCGTTGCCGAGCGACGTCAGCGGCTCGGCGCCGTGCGCGCGGACCACGACGGTGTTCTCCAGCTGCAACCCCGCCCACCCCAGCTCGTAGTACGGCGTTTCCACGCAGAGCACCATCCCCTCTTCGATGATCTCGTCGGAGTTCGGGGCAAGATCGGGTGCGTCGTAGTTGTTGATGCCGATACCATGGCCGACGTGGCTGCGCTCGAAGTGCGGAATGCCCTCGCGGTGGACAGTGTCCATGGTGATCCGGAAAACTTCGGCGGTACGCACGCCGGGCCGTATTGCTTCGATCCCCCGCTCGGCACCGGCACGGATCGCGGAGTAGTAGCGGCGGATGCGCTCGCCAGGATCGTTGAGCGCCGCGATGCGCGCGATGTCGGAACGGTACCACTTGTAGCGCACCCCGCCGTCGAAGCGGATGACGTCGCCGGCCGCCAGGCGGCGCTCGCCGGCCTGGCAGTTCGACAGCGCACTGCGCGGCCCGGTGCCCAGGCACATCGAGCTTACCGGCACGCCGCCCTCGCTGATCACCGTGCGGTCAAACTCGTTCATCATCTCGCGCTCCGTAACGCCGGCACGGGCAACGCGAAGCGCGGCTTCGATGCCGCGTTCCGTGACGCGCACGGCGCCGCGCAGCCGCTCGATCTCCTCGGCCGTCTTGATCATGCGGATCTCGCGGAACACACGCGCTCCGGAGACGATCTCGGCCTTCGGCAGCGCGCTCCGGACGCGCTCGAGGATCGCCGGCTGGATGCCGGTTTCCTCGATCGCCAGGCGCCCGCGGTCGAGCTTGCGGTCACGGAGTGCGGCGGTCAGCGCGGAAGCAGCGTCGCCGTGGTTCGTCCTCGCGAGCAGGGCCGCGTAGCGCTGATCGAGCGGCGACAACTGCTCGGGACCGTCGGCGCGCGTTGCGAAAAAGCCGTAGCGGTACGCCTCGGTCACCCAGGACTCGCCGTCGACGACGAGATCGAGGTTGCCCGAGCCCGTGATGAGGCACGGTCCCGCGCCGCCATCGGCCGGGATCACCGCATACACTTGCGGCCCGCCCGGGCGCGCCCAGTGGGACATCGCCCAGTAGCCGGAGGCGTAGGTGACGTTGTCGGGCGAGGTCGCCACGAGGGCGTCGATTCCCTGATCGGCCATGATGCGCCTGGCTCGCGGCTCGTTGAATAGCATCCAGTCTCCTGAAATTTGAAGTAGTAGCGCGAACCGCGCGACTCTAGCGTTTCCGAATCGCTCGTGTCAACGCGAAGCCTTGTCCGATCGGGTGGAATGGGTCCAACGCCGCACCCATAGCCGGGTGCACGAGTGCGAGTCAAGGAAGAGTCTGGACGCTTCGCGTGCTCGTGGCGTAAAGCGTCGTCCGCTCACGCGGCCTTCGACCGACCGAGTGGATGAGATCTTCCATCATGGCGGGCGCCATCTCCTGGCCGTGCGCTGCGCCCGCCGCACGCGAGATGGATTCATTCATGAGAGTTCCACCCAGATCATTAGCGCCCGCGCGCAGGCACGCTTTCACGCCTTCGGGCCCCATCTTTACCCAGGATGCCTGGATATTCGGAATGAGCGGATGCAGCGCAAGACGTGAAACCGCGTGCATGAGGACGGCCTCGCGGAAGCTCGGCCCGCGGCGCGCGCGGCCTTTACGGTAAATGGGCGCCTCCATGTGCACGAAGGGCAGCGGGACGAACTCGGTAAAGCCGCCAGTCTCGGCTTGCAGTGCGCGCAGCCGCAGAAGGTGGCGCGCCCAGTGCACGATCTTTTCCATATGCCCGAACATGATCGTCGACGTGGTGCGCAACCCCGTGCGGTGGGCGAGCCTCATGACCTCGATCCATTCTCCGGTCCGGACCTTGTCGGGACATAGAGTGGCACGGACCTCGTCGTCCAGGATCTCCGCGGCCGTCCCCGGCAGCGTTCCGAGGCCGGCGCACTTCAGTTCGGCAAGAAACTCCCCGACCGGGATGCCCAGCGTCCGCGCGCCTTGCCACACCTCGAGCGGCGAGAACGCGTGGACGTGCATTCCGGGAACCACGGCCTTCACTCCCCGGCAGATCGTGAGATAGGTCGCACCGGTATAACTCGGGTGGATCCCGCCCTGCATGCAGACTTCGGTTGCGCCACGCTGCCAGGCCTCGAGCGCGCGACGCTGGATCTCCTCGAGGGGAAGGTCATAGGGCATGCCCCGCAAGTTCTCGCTCGCCTTGCCTTTCGCGAACGCACAAAACTGGCAGCGGTAGGAACAGATATTGGTGTAGTTGATGTTACGGTTGACGACATAGCTGACGATGTCGCCGTTCACCTCTTCCCTCAATTCGTCGGCCGCCCTGCACACCGCGGCGAAATCCTTCCCGCGCGCACGAAACAGTTGCACGATCTCCGCCTCACGGAGCGTCCCGCCCCGCTTCGCCGTGGCCAGGATCGCGGCGATTTCACTGCGGGGACTCACCTCCCGGAACGCAGCGGCCAGGGCCAGATCCGAAGCGGGGGGAAAGTCCGTCATCCCCGGAGACCAGCGGTCCGTGCGCGGGTATCCGTCGCTGTCCACTCGATGCAGCAGTGCCGGACGCAAGCCCGCGTCGACCCAGCGGTCCATCTCCCTTACATAGGCCGGATAGATGGCGAGCCGCTCGATCAGCTCTTTGCCCGCATGCGCCGTCGCCTGAGCCAGGGCGTCCAGGCGGGGCCAGGGTGCCTCCGGATTGACATGGTCGGGGGTCACCGGTGATACCCCGCCCCAATCGTTGATACCCGCGTCGATTAGTTGCGACAGGACATCCGGGCTCAGGTTTGGCGGCGCCTGTATGTTCATGGCCGGGTCGAGCAACAATCGTGCAACGGCGATCGTCCAGAGAAGCTCTTCCAGCGCCGGCGCCGGAGTCCCGGCCATGCGCGTTGCGGGCTTGGGCCGGAAGTTCTGGACGATGATCTCTTGAATGTGCCCGTACCGGTCGTGGAGATCCCGCAGCTTCAGCAGCGCCTCGATGCGCTCCGCGCGCGTCTCGCCGATACCGATCAGGAGGCCTGTCGTGATGGGCACGCCGGCTTCGCCAGCGAGGCGGATCGTCTCGAGGCGGACCGCCGGCCGCTTGTCGGGCGAGCCGTGGTGAGGTCCGCCGCGTTCGCACAGGCGCTCGGCCGTGCTCTCGAGCATGATTCCCTGTGAAACGGAGACCGAGCGCAGGGCTGCAATGTCCGATGCTTCGAGGACGCCGGGATTCAGGTGTGGAAGCAGACCCGTCTCCTCGAACACCACGCGCGCGGCCTCGGCGAGGTAGGACAAGGTCGTCCCGTGCCCGAGGCGGCGGAGCTCGTCGCGAGCCACGCGGTAACGCAGTTCCGGCTTGTCGCCGAGCGTAAACAGCGCTTCCTTGCAGCCTGCGGCGACTCCGGCCCGCGCAATGGCGAGGACCTGGTCCAGCGAAAGAAAAGCGGCTTCTCCCTTGCGCGGGCGATGGGCGAACGTGCAGTAGTGGCACACATCCCTGCATAACTGCGTCAGCGGGATGAATACCTTGCGGGAGTACGTGACAATCGCTCCGTGCGCCGCATCCCGCCGCTCCGCGGCGGCTCTCATCAGCGTTTGCAGATCGGCATGGTTCATCAGCGCAAGGCTCCCGTCTCGCGACAGCTCGCGATCCGGCGCGCGGGTTCGGGAGGCGCAGGCCGTCATGAGCACGCGGTCTCCATCATTATTGCGACACCTGCTCGGAGCGGGGCGCCCGGCGCGGGTCACCGTGCGCGTGTCCGAGCCGCTTCGGGACTTCGATGCGGGTCAAGTAGGCGCTGGTGCGTGTCGGTGACGGCAGCCGCAGGAAGGATGCGAGATCGCTCGGCCGGTCGATGTCATGCCCGACCCGTTCGAGATTCAGTATTACCGGCTCGATGCCCCGGGCCCGCGCCGCCTCCCGATGCAGGCGGAAGCTGCCTTCGCCGAAAGAGAACGGGACCGCCCGCAACGGGGAACAGGCAAGCGCGTTCGTTCCGCCATCGGCGCTCGCAGGCACCAGAGTGACGGAAGGCGCAATGCGGTGCGCCGCGATGATCGTCGCGATGTCTGCGGGCGTAATCAATGGGACGTCAGCCGGTACAACGAGCATACCCTCCCAACCCATTCCGTCCAAGTGCCGAGCCGCCGCCGCCACCGCCGCCGTCGTCCCCGCGTTCTCGGTGTCGGCGACGACGAGCACGCCGGCCGCACGAGCGATGGCCGCAGCCAGCGCGTCGCCGGTGATCACCGCGATGCCGGCAAGAGCGGGTGCGCTCGCCAATGCGGACAGGACGTCCTGGAGCATGGCGCGGGCCAGAGCCTCGCGCTCATGGGACGAGAGGAGCGAACTCAGCCGCCGTTTCGTGCGGCTGAACAACTTGACCGGAACCACGGCGCACAGCCCGCGGTGCTCGCGCGCGCGGCGCGGCCCTGCGTTATTCATGCGGGTTCCCGTTCGTTCGCAAGCTGTCCGGCAAAGTCCAGCACGATACGCGCAAGCTTACACTTGTCGTCGATGCTTTTCATGAGCGTGGTAGGCGCTGTCGCGACCCGGATATCGACCAGATTCGCTTCAGCCGCGTCGGCCGCGTCGATCAGGAGGCCGTCGATGAGCCCATGGTAATGCTCTGCGATCGCTGCGGACGTCGCGGCGACGCCCAGCTCCTTCATGATCTTCGCGGTCGGTCCCTTGACGGCCTTGCCGCCGATGATCGGGGAGACCGCGATTACCGGAACGGTTGCGTGCTCGAGCGCCTCTCTCACGCCGGGGACTGCGAGGATCGGATCGACACTGAGGTACGGATTGGACGGGCAGATCACGATCGCGAGAAGAGACGGATCGGCCACAGCGCCCGGAAAAACCGGACTGGGGCGAGCTTCTGCAGCGCCCGCAAAGGAGATGCTCGTCACAGCCGGCGTGCAGGCGTGCTTCACGAAGTAATGCTGAAAGGGCATAGGCCCGTCGGGAGTGTGAACAATGGTCCGTACGCGATCGTCCGTCATCGGGGCGATCCGGGCCTCGACCTTGAGCCGGCGCGCCATGTCCGCAACGATCGAAGTGAGCGTTTCTCCGCCCCGCAGGCGCCGTGTCCGCTCGATGTGAACCGCAAGATCCCGGTCGCCCAGGGCGAACCATGCTTCGCCACCGAGCTCACGCAGGGCGGTCATGAAATTCCAGCTCTCATCGACCCGGCCCCAGCCGCGCACCGGATCGCTCAGGCCGGCAAGCGTATACAGGACCGTGTCCAGGTCGGGCGCCACGTGTAGGCCGAGATGCTCGAAATCATCCCCGGTATTCACGATCACCGTAAGACGGCCCGCACCGAGCACCGCGTCCAACCCGAGCACGAGCTTGGCTCCGCCGATGCCGCCGCACAGCGCCAGTACGCGGCCACCCGGGGGCGCGGTTGCCGCTGCTCCCGTGTTCCCCTTCATATCCGCCGGGCCCTCCCCACCGTCATCGGAACAGGTCGTGCTGCTTTGGCCGCAGGAGAGCCGCCGCGTCGCGGACGGGTGCGTCCCACGCGAGACCGCGGACATGCACGAACGGCAGGCCGGCGTCCGTCTGCCCCATCAGCAACGATGCCGCAGCCGCGATCTCGTCGGCGATCGCGACCTCGGTGACGCGCATCTCCCGGCCGAACAAGTCGGGACTGCCGATGAGATTCACCAGCGCCGGCAGGCCGGCGGCCCCGAGGGCTACCCCGACGACACCGTTGCGCCAGGGGCGGCCAAAACTGTCGTTGATCACGATGCCCACGTCGACGCCAAAGCACTCGTCGATTCGCGCCTTGAGCGCTGCGCAGGATGCGTCCGGGTTCTCGGGCAGGAGCAGGACGCGTTCGTCACCGTCGGGATGCCGGATGTTCGACTGGTCGACTCCCGCGTTCGCCACGACGAAGCCGAGACGATGCGCCACGATCAAGACGTTATGAGCCTGGCGCACGACCTCGCGCGTTTCGGACAGGATGACCTCGACGAGGCGCGGATCCTTGCCGACGGTCGCCGCGAGCTCGACCGCGCGCCCGGATGGCACGACGTCGCGCAGACTGCGGTAACGCCCTTCGGCCTTGGAGACGATCTTCTGGGCGACGACGAACACGTCGCGATCCCGGGGGACGATGCCGGACTGCCCCAAGCTATCGATCAGGATGGCGCCGAGATCGTCTCCGGGTTCAATCAGAGGGATGCCCGGAACCGCCGTGAGAGTGACGGTCTTGCCCTCTTTCGCCATGCCTACTTGCCGGCGGCGCTGCCGAAGGTTCCGGTAATCCGGATGCCCGCACAATCGACCCGGTACCGGCGGTTGATGCCGATCAGGATCGACGTCAAGGCCTCTGCGGCGACCGAATTGGCGAGTGCGCCGCCGTCGATGCCGCGCGTGCCGACGGCGTCCGCGAGCGCGATCACGGTATCCCGCGCAGCGCGGTCGTTGCCGAATACCAGCACGTCGCAATCGACGGCACCGCCCGCGCGCAACTTCGCCGCCCCGACGTTATGGAACGCGGACACGACCCGCACGCCATCGCCAAGTTGTGCCTGCGCCATCTGCGCAGCCGAGCCCTGCGCAGGGAGCTGCACGAGCGACACCCTGGGGGGAACGAGAGGAACGACCGCATCGATTACGATCTTGCCGGCGACGGCGGCCTTGATCTCGTCGAGCGTCGAACCGTGGCTCGAAAATGGTACCGCGATCACCACGATCTCGCCCGCGCGCGCCGCGCCTTCATTGCTGTCCCCGCGCACCGGCGGCGCTCCGTTTCCCGGTTCGATCTCGCGCGCGGCGGCTTGCGCCTTCTCGCGCGAGCGCGAGCCGAGCACGACCGGATAACCCGCAGCAGCCCAGCGCATGGCCAGGCCTGTGCCGAGCGCACCGGTGCCACCGATGATGGCGAGCGTGGGGCGGTCTTGCATCAGCGAACTTTCCTATGCTTCCTCGACGTACCCGGGCCCGGCCGATCGCCGTTGCATGATCGCCGTTCTGCGCTCACGTGGTGCTGCATGCGCGCAGTTTCTCCGCGGCACGAAGAGGTCACTCGAATTTTATGCCTGCAGCCTTGATCACTTTGGCCCATTTATCGATTTGTGCCCGGAAAAATGCGTCGAATTGCTCCGGAGTGCTGGCCACCACGTCCGTACCCTCTCGCGCCATGCGCTCGCGGGTTTCGGGGGTGGTGAGGGCCTTGGCGATTTCCTGGTTTAACCTTGCGATCACCTCTTTCGGGGTCGCCGCAGGCGAGGAGACACCGGTCCATGGGCTCGCCTCAAAACCGGGCAGGGTATCGGCGACCGGCGGCACCTCGGGCAAAACGGATGCCCGTCGCGCGCTGCTCACGGCGATCGGGCGTAACCGACCCGACTGGATGTGCGGCAGAGTCGGCGCGATGGTCCCGAACATCCAGGATACCTCGCCGGAGATCAGGCCCACGGTCAGCGGACCCGCGCCCTTGTAGGGCACGTGCACCATGCTGACTCCCGCCATGAGGCGCAGTATCTCTGCGCCCAGATGCGCCGAGGTGCCGTTGCCTCCCGAACCGTACACGACCTGGCTCGGCCGTGCGCGCGCGATCGCGATCAGCTCCCGCACCGATTTTGCGGGCAACGAGGGATGGACCACGAGTACGTTGGGCGAGGCCACCAGCAGGATCACCGGCGTAAAGTCGCGCAGGGTGTCGTAGGGGAGCTTGGCCAACAGGCTGGGAATGGTGGCGGTGCTTGTCGACGCCATCAGCAGGGTGTAGCCGTCCGGCGCCGCCTTGGCGACGAGCTCGGTGCCGATCACGGTGCCGGCGCCGGGGCGATTCTCCACGATCACTTGCTGGCCAAAAGCTTCGGTCAGCTTCTGACCGACGAAACGTGCGAGGATGTCAGTCGGCCCTCCGGGCGAGAACGGAACGATCAAGCGAATTGGCTTTGCCGGGTAACCCTGTGCGTTCGCGCCCGGGGCAAACGCGAGCAGCGTCGCGGACGCAGCACCCAGTATGAATTTCCAGCGCATAAACTGCCCCTTTTCGAATTGGGTGATTAGAACCATGATGCCACAAACGCGGGAACATTAAACGCCCCTGCTTCCCCCGCGCAAGGGAACGAAAAAAGCTCTTTTCTTGCCGGACGCTGACCAGGGTCGTGCGATACCGTATGAACCGTGCGTGGCGTCATCTCGGGCGCTCTAAAAATGCCGTGACGCAGTGACCGGCTTCACCGCCGGGTCGAGCTTGAGCTCGAGCAGCGTGTTCTCGCGGATGCCGCGGGTGTGCGCAGCAAGAAAAATTCCGAGCTGCTCCTCGGTTTCCGCCCTGGCATATCCCATGCCGTAGAGCGTCGCCAGGCCGCCGAAGTCCATCACCGGCGGCTCCAGCGTGAAGAGATCGAGCGCGCCGCCGGCGAGCCGCGCGGCGGCCTCGTTGAGCGTCGAGTAGCGCCGGTTCGCCAGCACCACCAGCAGCACGCGCGCGCGGCGGTGCGCGGCGGTCCACAGCGCCTCGGATGCGTAGAGCGTCGAGCCGTCGCCGATCACGGCCAGCACCTGCTCCGCGGGCCGTGCGAGTGCCGCCCCGACTGCGGCGGCGAGACCCCAGCCGATGCCGCCGCTGCCGTTGATGAGATAACGACCGCCGGCCAGCCTCATCCACTGGCGCACGTCGGAGGTGGAGAGCCCGGATTCGTCCACCCAGATCGCCTCCTGAAACCGCTCGAGCAGCGCATGGATCGCGCGCGAGGGATGCAGGGCCGCCGCGCCGGCCGCCGGGACGGGGATCTTGGGCCGGATCGAGGAGCGAGCGGCCGTGCGGCGGGATCCGCGCGCCGCCTTGAGGATTTCGCCGAGCGCATCGCGGATGCTCGCCACCCGCGCGAGCTCGAATTCGCCGTCGGGCGCGAGCACGGAAGAATCGGCGCCGATCCAGGCCTTGCGCTGCGGAAGCTTCGCCTCGCTGTACAGGGTGGTGCGCAGGCCGCGGCCGCCGACGAAGAGCAGCGCGTCGTGCGCGGTGAGCCGCTCGGCGATCTGCTTGAAGCTCGGCGGCAGGTAACCCGCGTAGCAGCGCGAGCTGCTCGCGACGGGAAGCACGCCCGTGTAGGGCGCCACGTGGACCGGAGCCGCGAACCGCCTCGCGAGCGCCTCCAGCGCGCCACCCGCGTCGTCCCAGTGGATGTCCTCGGCCGCCACGATGGCAGGGCGCTTCGCGCGCGCGAGGAAGCGGGAATAGGCGCGCGCACCGCGTTCCCCCAGCCCGCCGAGCCGCGGCGGCGCGACCGCGGCGGGCCGTGCGTCGGTTTCCTGCTCGAGCAGGTCGGGCGGGCAGACAAGCGCGACCGGGCCGTACGGCGGCGTGAGCGCGGCGCGCAGCGCCCTGCGCGCGTTGGCCGGTGCATCGTAACGCGTATTCAGCCCGTACACGGCCTTGCAGACCGATCCAGCCATGGTTTCGAGCGGCCCCCACAGGATCGGATTGGTGTGGAGAAAACGCCGGTCCTGCCCGCCGACGAGGACGAGCAGGGGCGTGCCGGCGATGCCGGCGGTGTAGAGCGCCCCCATGCCGTTTCCCAGCCCCGGGGCGACGTGGAGGTTCACCACTCCGAGCGAGCGCGATGCGCGTGCGTAGCCGTCGGCCATGGGCACCGCCGCGACTTCGGACAGCGCTACCACGTACTGGAGTTTCTTCCGGTGCTCGCACAGGCGCACCAGCGGAATCTCGGTCGTACCGGGATTACCGAAGATGAACCGCACGCCGTTTGCCTCCAGCGTGCGCAGCAGGAACTCGGCTACCTTCATTCAGAGCAGACTCGCAAAAAGAAAAATGCAATATGTAACCGCAGATGCACGCAGATCAACGCAGATGATGTTTGCGGATCTTGGTTCGCCAATCGCGATTTCGTCGGCTCGGACGGTGTGTCCTGGGCGTTCTCAAGATTTGCGAGATGCTGTTTCGCGCTTTTTCTTATCCGCGTTCATCTGCGTTCATCGGCGGTTTAGTTCATTCCTTTGCCGCAGCTCTTCGCCACCGATTACGTCGTTCACCGGAGGACGAACGGATTCGGAACCTCGGTCGCGGTGGAAATCCACACGCTCTTCACCTGCATGTAGTCCTTGATCATCTCCTGACCGCTTTCGCGCCCGATGCCGCTCCGCTTGTAGCCGCCGAACGGGGAGAGGTAGGAGACGGCGCGGTAGGTGTTGATCCACACGGTGCCGGCCTGCAGCCGATCGGCCATCATGAGCGCGCGGCGCATGTTCTGGGTCCACACGCCGGCGGCGAGCCCGTAGACGACGTCGTTTCCGATCGCGACCGCTTGCTCCTCGTCCTCGAACGGGATCACGGCGAGGACCGGGCCGAACACTTCCTCCTGCGCGATGCGCATCGAGTTCTTCACGCCCGTGAAGATCGTGGGCTCGACGAACCAGCCCGAACCGCATTCGGGGCGCGCAGCGCGCGCGCCGCCCAGCACCGCTCTTGCGCCTTCGCCCTTCGCGATGTCGATGTAGTCGAGGATCTTCTTGAACTGCGGCGGGTTGGTAACCGGGCCGACCTGGGTGTCGAGGCTCATCGGGTCGCCCATCCGCGCGGTCTTCGCGAACGCGACGAGCTTCTCCACGAACTCGTCGTGGATCGTCTTCTGCACCAGCAGCCGCGAGCCCGCGATGCAGGTCTGCCCGGTGGCGGCGAAGATGCCGGAGATGACGCCCTTCACCGCGTTCTCCAGGTGCGCGTCGTCGAACACGATGTTGGGCGACTTGCCCCCGAGCTCCATGGTGACGCGCTTGAGCCCCTTCGCCGCGGTCTGGTAGATGAGCGTTCCCGTGCGGTCGGAGCCGGTGAACGCGACTTTGGCGACCAGCGGATGCTCCACCAGCGGCATGCCGACCTCGGGCCCGAAGCCGGTGACGACGTTGACCACGCCGGGAGGGAGGCCCGCCTGCTCGACGAGCTTCATGAATTCGAGCGCGGAGGCCGGGGTGTACTCGGAGGGCTTCAGCACCACCGTGTTGCCGGCCGCGAGCGCGGGCGCGAGCTTCCAGGCCGTGAGCAGCAGCGGGGAATTCCAGGGAATGATCGCGGCGACGACGCCGAGCGGCTCGTAGCGCGTGTAGTTGAAGGTGTCGGGCTTGTCGGCCGGAATCACCCGGCCCTCGATCTTGTCGGCGAGCCCTCCGTAGTAGTAGTACCACTGGGCCATGTAGGCGGTCTGGGCGCTCATCTCGGCGATGAGCTTGCCGTTGTCGCGCACCTCGATCTCGGCGAGGTGCTTCGCCTTCTCGCCGATCAGGTCCGCGAGCTTTCTCAGCAGCGCTCCGCGCCGCGAGGCGGTGAGCTTCGGCCAATCCCCGCTCGTGTAGGCCCTATGCGCGGCGCGCACCGCGCGGTCGGCGTCCTGCGCGTTTCCCCGCGGCACGAGCGCCCACGGCTTGCCGGTGAACGGGTTGTCGCTCTCGAAGTGCTGGTCGGAGGCGGACTCCACCCACTCGCCGCCGATGAACATCTTGTACCGGGACAGGGTGCCGGTGGGCGTGTCCATTTTGAATCTCCGGTGTAAAGCGTGAGTGGTGAGTAGTGGGTGGTGAGTAGATCAGCCCTCGGACGGCTGCAATCTAGCGATTCAGTCCACTCACCATTCGCCACTCACGATTCGCGCATCATTCGAAGGCCTTCGGCCCGAGCAGCGCCTCGCGGAAGCGATGCTTGATCGCGGTGCCGTCGCGCAGCGGCAGCACCATCGGCGCGTACGCCGTCGTCACCTTGACCGTGGCGAACACGGGGCCCTTCGCGCGGTAGAACCGGGGTACCCAGGTCTTGAGCTGCGTGCTGCTGTAGACGGTTCCCGCCGCGCGGAAGCCGGCCGCCCGGGCCATGCCTGCGAGGTCCACGCCTTCCCGCGTGTGCGTGCGCTGCATCCCGGTCTCCCCGTAGTGCTCGTTGTCGATGACGATGACCGCGAGGTTTGCCGGCTGCTGCACCCCGATCGTCGCGAGCGCGCCCAGGCCCATCAGCATCTCGCCGTCGCCGGTGATCACCAGCACACGCCGGGCGGGCTGCGCGAGCGCGAGGCCCAGCCCCATCATCGCCGCGCCGCCCATGGCGCCCCACAGATAGAAGGTGAGGGGATGGTCGCCCGCTGCCGCGGCGTCCCAGCAGGTCGAACCCAGGCCGGTGAGGACCAGCGCATCGCCGCGTTGCCTGAGGATCTCGGCCACCGCCTTGCGCCGGTCCAGGGTTGGAGTGCTTCTCTTCATGTTCTCACCTCAACGGTCGCTCGATCCGTTCTCTCGCGGGAACGGCGTGAGTCGTGAGTAGTGAGTGGACCAAGCCGGCATTGCATTGTCATGGCGCGAAGGTTTTCCGCTCACCACTCACCATTCACCACTCACGGGTTTACTTGTTCCAGTCCTTCGCGCCCACCACGCGCTGCCCGATCAGCACCGCGACGGCGCGGTAGGCGCCGAACGCGAGGCGGGCGGCCGCGGCGACCGTCTCCGGGACGCGCTGCGCGTCGTCCACCGGCTGTACGACGACGCCGGCCGCATCGAGCGCGCGCGCCGTCGCCTGCCCCATCGGGATCTGCCACGGGTTGAACTCGCCCCAGTCGCCGCGCATGGTCACGAGCGCGAGCAGGGGGAAGCGGCATTCCTGCGTCATGCCGAGCATGTTGATGCAGTTTCCCGCGCCGCTCGACTGCATCAGCAGCGCACCGCGCGCGCCGCCGAGCCACGCTCCGGCGAGCAGGGCGACGCCTTCCTCCTCGGTCGTGAGCGGGACCGCTGTCATGCGCCGGTCGGCGCGGCACAGCGCGATCAACTGCGCGTGGCCGGCGTCCGGGACATATGCGACTTCCCGCACCTCGTGTTCGCGGAACAGCCGGTGGACGGCACGCGGCCAGTCCGGCCGCCGGGGCGTGTTCGGATCTTCAGGCATGGCGTGGTAGAACGCCCGTCAGGGCGATTTCTTGAGGCCGGTCTGCTCCATGATGCGCGCGAGGTATGCGTCCTCGGTGGCGATCATCTTGCCGAACTCCGCCGCCGGCAGGAACCCGGGGCGCACGTAGAGCTTCTCGCTCGCGGAGACGAATTCCGCGCTCTGCACGGTCTCTCGGATCGCCTTTTCGAGCACGGCGATGACCGCCTGCGGAGTGCCCCGGGGCGTTGCGATGCCGCGCCAAGCGTCGAGCGCGAGATCGAGGCCGAGCTCCCGCGCGGTCGGCACGTCGGCGAACAGGGGATCGCGCTGCGCCGAGAGGTTCACCAGCACGCGCACCCTGCCGCCGGCGACATGCCCGGCGAGCGCGCCGGGGAACTGCACCACGGCGTCCACGTGCCCGCCGATCAGGTTGGGCACGACCTGCGCGGCGGCGTAGGGAACGTCGGTCACCTGGGCATCCGCGGCCTTCGCGAGCGCGATCCCGGAGAGGTGAGTGTGGCTGCCGATCCCCGAGTTGGCGAGCGTGATTCCGCCCGGCCGCGCCTTCGCGTCGGCGAGGAACTCCTTCAGCGTCTTCCACTTCGATTCGGCGCGCACCGCGACCACCACCGATTCGACGAGCACCCGTGCCACCGGGTCGAAGGCGCGGTAGTCGAACGCGAGCGCTCCGGAATGATAGGTCGTGGAGATGGAATTGGAGTTCCACACGATCGAATAGCCGTCGGGCTTCTGCGCGGCGACGTGCTTGTAGCCGATGGCGCCGCCCGCGCCGGGGCGGTTCACGGCGACGACGTTCACTCCGAGCTGCTTCGCGAGCCCCGCGGAGAGCAACCGCGCCGTGACGTCGGCGGAGCTCCCGGCCGGGAACAGCACCGTCATCTCGATGTTGCCGCGCTTCGGGAACGGCGCGTCCTGCGCCCCCGCGGCGGTCGCGATAATCGCGAGCACCGCGCCCATGACCCCCCGCAACCACCCGAACCGTGTTTCCATGCGTGTCCTCCCTAGAGGTGAAATGATCGGTGACCGTGACGCGCGGCGCGCCGCCACGGATCAGGCCGCGCCCAGAATTTCCGCGATCTCGACCCGGCGCCCCTCGCGCGCGGAGCGGATGCCCGCGAGCAGCACCGCGAGCGAAGCCGTCGCCTTCTCGCCGTCCATCTCGGGGCTGCCCTCGCCGCGCACCGCACTGGCGAATTCCTCGAGCTCCTCGACGATGGTGTCGTTCTTCGCGCACGATACCGCGTCCGCGCGGCTGGTGCCGCGCTTGAGGAACCGCAGCCCCTGGTGCAGATCGTAGTACGCGCTCGCCTCCTTGCCGTAGATGTTCATGAGGTAGTACTCGGAGGCGGAGGCGTAGCAGGCGTTGAGCGTCGAGAGCGCGCCGTTCTCGTGCTCGAGTATGAGGCTCGCGATGTCGGGATTCTCCCCGGGCAGCACGAGCTGCGCGAGGCTGCCGCGCACCGCTGTCACCGGTCCCATCAGGTATTCGAGCACGTCGGTGTAGTGGATGCCGATCTGCAGCATCACGCCCCCGGGCATGCCTTCGGCCGTGTAGCGCCACGACCCGAGCTCGAACTTTCCGAGCCGGTCGCGGCTGATGTTGGCCTCCGCGTTCACCAGCTTCCCGAACACGCCGTCGTCGATGTTCTTTCGGATCCAGCGGAAGTGGCTCTCCTTGCGCCGCTGGTAGCCGAGCGCGAGCACGACGCCCGCCTTGCGGCACGCTGCCGTGAGCGCGCGCGCGTCCGCCACCGTGTTGGCGATCGGCTTGTCGAGGAAGACGTGCTTGCCGGCTTCTGCGGCCGCGCGCGTCGTGTCCACGTGCACGTTGTTGGGCGTGGTGTTTATGACCGCCTCGATCGAGCCGTCCTCGATCATCGCCTCGTAGCTCGGCGCCGCACGGCAGCTGTATTTTTTGGCGAAGGCCTTGCGCTTGTCCTCGGAGCGCGTGTAGCAAGCGAGGATCTTGAGCTTGCCCGAGCGCTGGATCGCGTCGGCGAGCACGTCCGACCACCAGCCCATTCCCACGCAGGCCACTCTCACCGGTTCATTTGCCATGGACAGGGGCTCTCATCTTGAGTCCAAGAGCGTGACATGATGGTTCGTGACGTGGTGATGCGTGACATGAAGAAGCGTGACATGCGGTAGCGTGGTCGGTATTACTTTCTCTGAACGCATCATCACGTCACGCAGTACCATGTCACGCCTTATCACGTCACGCAGTACCATGTCACGCCTTATCACGTCACGCAGTGCCATGTCACGCCTTATCAATCTTCCAGCCGGCGCCGATCGCCTCGACCGCCTCGCGCGCGAGCTGGTCGTCGAGGTCCCACGTCGCACCGCTCACGCCGATGCCGCCGACGCACTCGCCGTCGAGGATGATCGGATAGCCGCCTTCCATCGCCGTCCAGCGCTCCGGCCCTGCGGCGAGTGCGAGCCCGATCGCATGCGCCGTGTCGAGCGACTGCGCCATTGCGCCTTTGGAGGTCGTCGGGCGCTTGTTGGAGGCGGCGCAGATCGCCTTGGTGGTGGAGGAGTTCACGGTATGGAAACGGCCCCCGTCCATGCGCTGGATCAGGATCGGCTGCCCGCCGGCGTCCACGATGGCGACCGCGATCGCGACTCCGGCCTTCTCGGCCTTCGCGGTCGCGGTGTCCATCATCTTCCTCGCGCCCGCGAGCGTCAGGCGCTTCGCATCCGCAAAATACATTTTCTTGTACCTCCGGGAAAGGCCGCTGCGCGGCCCGGTTTTCGTCTGCCTGCAGTTCGCGGCGAGGCCGGGAACCGCGGTCTCGGAGAAACTTTACCCCGTACTGCGCGCCTGCGGCAAGCCGCGTGCGGCGCTTGTTATAATTGCGTCCTGCTTTTCCTTCCCGGCATCCATTAATGGGCTCGTCCCCGGCTTCGGATACACACAGCGAGCTGCGCGCGGGCGTGCGCGCGCTCTGCGGCGGCTTCGACAGCGCCTACTGGCAGAAGGTGGACGAGGCGCGCGCCTATCCCGAGGCGTTCGTCGAGGCGCTCACGAAGGCAGGCTGGCTCTCGGCCCTGATTCCCGAGCAGTACGGCGGCTCGGGCCTCTCGCTCGTCGAGGCCTCCGTCATCATGGAGGAGATCAATCGCGCGGGCGGCAACTCCGGGGCGTGCCACGGCCAGATGTACAACATGGGCACGCTGCTGCGCCACGGATCGGAGGCCCAGAAGCGGAAGTACCTGCCCAAAATCGCGAGCGGGGAACTGCGGCTGCAGTCCATGGCGGTGACCGAGCCCACCGCCGGCACCGACACCACCAAAATCAAGACCACCGCGGTGAAAAAGGGCGAGCGCTATCTCGTCAACGGCCAGAAGGTCTGGACCTCGCGCGTGCAGCACTCGGAGCTCATGATCCTGCTCGCCCGCACGACGCCGCTCGACGAGGTGCAGAAGAAATCCGAGGGCATGTCGGTGTTCATCGTGGATCTGCGCGATGCGGTGAAGCAGGGGCTCACGGTGAAGCCGATCCGCAATATGGTGAACCACGAGACCAACGAGCTCTTCTTCGACAACCTGGAGATCCCGGCCGAGAACCTGGTCGGAGAGGAAGGCAGGGGCTTCCGCTACATCCTCGACGGCCTGAACGCGGAGCGCATCCTGATCGCGGCCGAATGCATTGGCGACGGTTACTGGTTCACCGACCGCGCGACCGGTTACGCGAAGGAGCGCATCGTGTTCGACCGTCCGATCGGCAGGAACCAGGGCATCCAGTTCCCGATCGCGCGCGCCTACGTCAACGTGCAGGCGGCGGACCTCATGCGCTACAGGGCGGCGGGGCTGTTCGACGCGGGCAAGCCCTGCGGCGCGGAAGCGAACATGGCGAAGCTGCTCGCTGCGGACGCCTCGTGGGAAGCGGCGAACGTGTGCCTTCAGACCCACGGCGGCTTCGGCTTCGCCGCGGAATACGACGTCGAGCGCAAGTTCCGCGAGACCCGCCTCTACCAGGTGGCGCCGATCTCGACCAACCTCATCCTTTCCTACATCGGCGAGCATGTGCTCGGCATGCCCCGCTCGTTCTGAACTGCGTGAACGGTGAACGGTGAACGGTGAGCGGTGAACGGAACAATCTTCCCTCTTCCCAGACCACGGGAGAGAGGGCCAGGGTGAAGGAAACTCCGGCGCGAGCGGCGAACGGCCTTCACCGCTTACGGCTTACTGCTTACTGCTCACCAACGCAAGATGCGTCCTCTTGAAGGCATCACGGTGGTGGCGCTGGAGCAGGCGGTGGCCGCGCCGTTCGCGACGCGCCAGCTCGCCGATCTCGGCGCGCGCGTGATCAAGATCGAGCGCCCCGGGACGGGCGATTTCGCGCGCGGCTACGACCACACGGTAAAGGGGCTGTGCTCCCACTTCGTGTGGTTGAACCGGTCGAAGGAAAGCCTCACGCTCGACGTGAAGCATGCGCGCGCGAAAGAGGTGCTCGCGCGCCTGGTCGCGCGCGCGGATGTCTTCATCCAGAATCTCGCTCCCGGGGCAGCCGCGCGCCTGGGGCTCGGGGCGATGCCGCTGCTCGAGCGTCATCCCCGGCTCATCGTCTGCGACGTCTCCGGCTACGGCGATTCCGGGCCCTATGCGCACAAGAAGGCCTACGACCTGCTGGTGCAGAGCGAAGCGGGGGTGGTCTCGGTCACCGGGACGCCGGACACCCCGAGCAAGGTCGGGGTGTCCATCGTGGACATCGCCGCCGGCATGTACGCCTACTCGGGGATATTGACCGCGCTCTATCAGCGCGAGAAGACTGGCAGGGGCGGGCGGGTCGAGGTCACGATGTTCGAGGCCATGGGCGAGTGGATGGGCTATCCGCTCTACTACGCGCATTTCGGCGGGGATGCGCCGGCGCGAAGCGGGCCCGATCACGCCACGATTGCGCCGTACGGCCGGTTCACGGCCGGGGACGGCCGCAACGTGATGCTCGGGGTGCAGAACGAGCGCGAGTGGGCGGCGTTTTGCAGCAAGGTGCTGGGCGATCCGGCGCTCTCACTCGATCCCCGCTACGACAGCAATAGCAAGCGCAATGAGCGCCGCGGGGAAGTCGCGGCGCTCATTAATGAAGTGTTCTCGAAATTAACCGTGGAAGAAGTGACGGCAAAGCTCGATGCCGCGGGTATCGCCAACGCGCGCATCAACACGCCGGAAGAAGTCTGGACGCACGCACAGTTCAAGGCGCGGAGCCGCTGGCGCGAGATGGGCTCGCCGGCAGGCCCCATCGCCACGCTGCTCCCTCCCGCGACGCACGACGGGTTCGAGGCGCGGATCGGCGCGATACCGGCGGTGGGCGAGCATACCGGGGCCATACTGCGCGAGGTAGGGCTCGCAGACACGGAGATCGCAGAGCTGCATGCGGCTGCGGCAATCTGAAGTGGCGACGCAGTGGCGAAGTGATGCGGTGGCCAAGGCCGGATCGGGGCGCGAGGCGCCGCCCCGCGCAAACATGATGGGCAAGCCATGAGAATTCTTTCCGTCCACGAAGCCGTCGTCCCGATCAGCTCCGATATCCGCAACGCGTACGTCGATTTCAGCAAGATGACCGCGAGCATCGTCGCGGTCGTGACCGACGTCGTGCGCGGGCGCGACCGCGTCGTGGGCTACGGCTTCAACTCCAACGGGCGCTACGCGCAGAGCGGGCTCCTGAAGGAGCGCTTCATCCCGCGCCTGATGGCCGCGGACCCCGCATCGCTGCTCGACGAGGCCGGCGAGAACCTCGACCCGGAGAAAGCCTGGGCGTGCATGATGCGGAACGAGAAGCCGGGCGGGCACGGCGAGCGCTCGGTTGCGGTCGGCGTGCTCGACATGGCGATCTGGGATGCGGTTGCCAAGATCGAGCGTAAACCCCTGTACCGGCTGCTGGCGGACCGCTACAACAGCGGAAAAGCAGACGACAAGGTGTTCGTGTATGCCGCCGGCGGCTATTACTACCCGGGCAAGGACCTGAAGGCGCTGCAGGACGAGATGAAGCGCTACCTCGACCTTGGCTACTCGGTGGTGAAGATGAAGATCGGCGGCGAGTCGGTCGCCGACGATGTGAGGCGGATCGAGGCGGTGATCCAGGTCGTCGGCTCGGGCGAGAACCTCGCGGTGGACGCGAACGGGCGCTTCGATCTTCCGGCCGCGATCGAGTACGCGAAAGCGCTCGCGCCCTACAGGCTCTTCTGGTACGAGGAGCCGGGCGATCCACTCGACTACGCGCTGCAGGCAGAGCTCGCGAAGCACTACGAAGGCGCGATGGCGACGGGGGAGAATCTCTTCTCGATGCAGGACGCGCGCAACCTCGTCCGCTACGGCGGCATGCGCCCCGACCGCGACTGGCTGCAGTTCGACTGCGCGCTCTCCTACGGGCTCGTCGAGTACATGAGGACGCTTGCCATGCTGAAGGAGCACGGCTGGTCGGCGCGCCGCTGCATCCCGCACGGCGGGCACCAGATGTCGCTCAACATCGCCGCCGGCCTCGGGCTCGGGGGCAACGAGTCCTATCCCGGGGTGTTCCAGCCTTTCGGGGGATTTGCCGACGACGTGCCGGTGGAGAAGAGCCACGTGCGGATGCCGGATACGCCGGGGGTGGGCTTCGAGGCGAAGGGCAACCTCTGGAAGGTCATGCAGCGCCTCGGCGTCTAGTAACGGTTTCCGACACGTTTACGGCTTGGCCGGCACCAGCCACCAGTCACCAGTCACGGGTCACGCTTCTTAGGCGGGGCGGCGCTCGCCACAGTTCCAGCATTCGGTGAACTGACCCTCGATGCTCTCGCCGCACTTCGGGCAGCGCCAGTCCTGCGCGCGGAACTCCTGCTCGAAGTCGCCGCGCAGGAAGGCGACGAGCAGCTCGTTTGCGCGCTCGAACTGTTTCTCATCGGTGATCCACACCGCGCACAGGTCCACCGGCAGCTCTCCCCAGCCGCCCTGCAGGTGCTCGCCGCGCACGATTGCGGCAATCCCGTTCGACTCGAGGAAACCCCTGACGAGGTGCGCTTCCGGCGCGTGCTTGGCGACGTGGACCCGCTTCATGACGGAACGTGATTCGTGAGTCGTGAATCGTGAACCGGGAATGCTCAATCTACAATCCTCAATCCTCAGTCCTCAATCCTCAATCCCAGTCGAGCTACGCCTTGCTGTGGCCGGACCCGGAAATGGACATGTGGCACGCCACCGCGTGCCCTTTCGCGCGGAGCGCATGCAGCCGCGGCTCGGTCTTCTCGCACACGCCCTCGGCGTACGCGCAGCGGGTGCGGAAGCGGCAGCCGGAGGGCGGGTTGATCGGATTGGGAGGGTCGCCGACGAGCGGGGAGGCCTCGAGCTTCACGTCGGGATCCATCGAGGGGCGCGAGGCGAGCAGGGCCTGCGTGTAGGGATGGCGCGGCCGGTGGTAGATGTCGTCCACGGAGCCGTACTCCATGACCTTGCCGAGGTACATCACGAGCACGTGGTCGCTCACGTACTGCACGACGTTCAGATCGTGCGAGATGAAGAGGTAAGTGAGCGCGAGATCCCTCTTGAGATCCATCAGCAGGTTCAGCACCTGAGCCTCGATGGATTTGTCGAGCGCCGAGACCGCCTCGTCGAGGATCACGAGACGCGGCTCCAGCGCGAGCGCGCGCGCGAAGTTCACGCGCTGGCGCTGCCCGCCGGAGAGCTGGTGCGGGTAGCGCGGGCCGAACTGGTCGGGATCGAGCTTCACCAGCGACAGCAGCTCGCGTGCCCGCCCCCGCGCCTTCTCCCGGTCCGCGCCGTGCGCGCGCGGGCCGAAGGCGATGCTGTCCACGACCGTGAGCCGCGGGTTGAGGGAGGCGTACGAATCCTGGAACACCATCTGCATCTGGCGGCGCAGCTCGCGTAGCTCGATCCCGTCGGGCCGCATGACGGGGCGGCCGTTCAGCGCGATCTCCCCGGTGTCGGGGATGATGAGATGCATGAGCAGCCGCGCGGTGGTGGACTTGCCGCAACCCGACTCGCCGACGATGCCGAGCGTCTGGCCCTGCTCGATGTCGAAGTCGACGCCGTCCACCGCCTGCACCATGAGGCGCGGGCCCCCGAGCTGCTGCGCCTTCACCGGAAAGTGCTTGCGCAGGTTCTTCACCGAAAGCAGGGGCGTGCGGGAAGTGGATTGCGGGTTCACGCGGGGTCCCTAGAAACGGACGTCCATGGCGCTGCGCAGCCCGTCGCTGATCAGGTTGAAGCACATCGAGGCGATGAAGATCATGAACCCCGGCAGGATCGAGATCAGCGGCGCGAGGAAGATCGAGGTGCGCAGCGTGTTCAGCATCAGTCCCCACTCGGCGTCCGGCGGGCTTGCGCCCAGCCCGATGAACGAGAGCCCCGCCGCGATCACGATCGACACGCTCACCAGCACCGTCGCGTAGACGAACACCGGGCCGAGCACGTTGCCGAGAATGTGCGTGCGGATGATGGCGTAGGTGCTCGCGCCGCTCGCTCGCGCGGCCTCCACGAAATCCATCGCCCGCAGTTGCGTCGTGACGCTCTCGGTCACGCGCGTGATCGGCGGGATGAAGACGATGGTGATCGCGATCAACGTGTTGGCGACGCCCGCTCCGAGCGAGCCGGCGATCGCCACCGCGAGCAGGATCGAGGGAAACGCGTAGAAGACATCGGTCACGCGCATGATGAGCATGTTCACGCGTCCTCCGACGAACCCCGCGACGAGGCCGAGCACGCCCCCGATCGCGAGCGCCGCGATCACCGGGACCACGCCCATCGTGAGCGAAAGCCGCGAGCCGTAGACCAGGCGCGAGAGCATGTCCCGGCCGAGCTCATCGGTGCCGAGGAGGTGATCCGGCGAGCCGACGGGCAGCAGGCGCTTCGCCGAGTCCGACGCGAATGGATCGGACAGGCCCAGCCACGGGGCGAAAATCGCGGCCGCGATGAGCACGAGGAGCACCCCGCCGCATGCGAGCGTCACGGGGTCCCGGAGCACGCGCTGCCATACGGTCTGCCAGTAGGTGCGCAGCTGAAGCGTGCCGACCGGCACGTCGAGCGCCTGCGTCACGCCGAGCGGCACTTCCATGCTGACCGTGACCTTCGGTGCGCGGCTGGGGCTCATGCGCGGCTCATGCGCGGATCTGTCACCGTCTGCAGGATGTCCACGACCAGGTTGGTGAGCACGAAGAACATCGCGAGCAGCAAAATCGTGCCCTGCAGCACCGGCATGTCGCGGTCGAAGATCGCGAGGTTGAGGAGGTAGCCGGTGCCGGGCCAGGAGAACACGGTCTCCACCAGGATCGAGCCGCCCAGCAGGTTCGCGAACTGCAGCCCCATCACCGCAAGCACCGTGGGCAGGGCGTTGCGCGTCACGTGCAGCAAAATGCGCCGCTCGGTGAGGCCGCGCGCGCGCAGGGCCTCCACGAATTCCATGTTGAGGATCTCCATCACGCACGCGCGCGTGGTGCGTGCGACGATGGCGCCGGGGATCGCCGCGAGCGCGATCGTGGGCAGGATCATGTGCTTGAGCGCCGCCCAGGAAAACAGCGTGGGCACATTGCCGATGCCCATCGCGGGCAGCCAGCCCAATTCCACCGAGAACACGATCACCAGGATGATCGCAAGCCAGTAGTGGGGCATCGAGACGCCGGAAATCGCAGCCGAGGACACGAGCTTGTCGACCCAGGTGCCGTGGTTGTAGCCGGAGACCATTCCCGCGACGGTGCCGAGCGTGAAGCCCAGCGCCGAGGCGAGCACGCCCAGCACCATGGTGTTCGCCGCCGCCGGCAGCAGGATGCCGATGACGGGCATGCCCGTGCGCAGCGACACGCCGAAGTCGCCGACGATCACGTTGCCGAGCCAGATGAAGTACTGGAGGTAGAGCGGCTTGTCGTAGCCGAAATGCGCGCGCATCTCGGCAAGCAGCCTGGCGTCGATTTCGCCCATCACGGCGGAAAGAGGATCCCCGGGCGCGAGATGGACCAGCGAAAACACGACGAGCGACACTCCAAACGCGATCGGCATCGCGTAGGCAGTGCGGCGCACTATGTAATAGAGCATTCGCTACGGAAAGGGTGAAAGGGCCTGCGCGAAGGGCGATTGCCTCCGACCGGCTCTGTCCCCCGATCGTGGGGGACAGAGCCCGAGTTTCGCTTCAGTCGGCGACGTAAACCGGAGCTAGATCCTGGAACCAGTTCTTGGCCTGCACGAACCCGCGGACCCGCGAGGACATCGCGCGCGGGCCGACGTCGTGCACGACCCAGACGTCCACCGCCTGGTCGACGAGATGGGCGTGCGCCTCGGCGAGCAGCTGCGTGCGCAGCTTGTCGTCGAAGGTGTTGAACGCCTTCTCGATCATCGCGTCGAACTTGGGGTCGCGGTAATGCATGTAGTTGAAGCCTGCCGGCGGGATGCTGCCGCTGCCGTAGACGCGCTTGAATGCGCCGAACTCGTCCATGGTCTGCGAGGAGTTGTTCACGCCGTCGGTTCCCTGGCACGGCGGGGTGCCGGCGCCCGCGCGCCGGCAGTTGCGAACGCTCTCCCAGTCCACCGTGACGAGCTCGAGATTCACGCCGACCGCCCTCAGGTTCTGCTGGATATACTCGTTCATCGGTCTGGGCAGCATCTGGCCCGAGCCCGAAGGGGCGACCAGAATCTTGAGCGTGAGCGGCTTCGCATCGGAGTAACCGGCCTCCGCGAGCAGCTTGCGCGCGGCAGCCGGGTCGTGCTTCACGTCGAATGCCGGGCGCCCGAACCACGGGTGGCTCGACTCGACGATCCCCTTCGCGGGCACCGCGAAACCGCCGAGCAGCTTGACGATGCCGTCGCGGTCAATCGCGAGGTTGACTGCCTTGCGCACGCGGATGTCCAGCCACGGCGAGCCTTCGCGGAAGCTCATGAAATACGGCCAGAAATGCGGGTAGGCGTTGGCCGTGATCTGCATGCCCTGCGATTTCAACCGCGGGATGAAATCCGGCGGCGGCGCCTCGATGAAATCGACCTGCCCGGAGAGCAGGGCGGACGCGCGCGTCGTGGCCTCGGGTATCGGCAGCAAGACGATTCGCTCCGATTTCGCTACACGCTTGGCATCCCAGTAGGTGGGGTTGCGCACCAGCTCGGCGCGTTCGCGCGGCACCAGCCGGTCGAGACGGAACGGGCCGGTTCCGGCAGGGAGCAGCGCCGTCTTGGCCCAGTTGCGCCCGCCCTTTTCGTACGCGGCGGGACTCGACAAGAGCACGAACGCAGTCTGCCCGGGGAAGGTCGCGTCGGGGGAATGGGTGGTGAACTCGACGGTCAGATCGTCCACCTTGCGCCAGGACTTGAGCGACAGGATGCGGCCGCGCACCTGCGTGGACTGGCGCGGATCAAAGTGCGGGGCCTCCTTGTTGAAGAGCTTCTCCATGTTCCAGATGACCGCATCGGCGTTGAAATCCGTGCCGTCGTGGAACTTCACGCCCTTGCGCAGCTTGAAGATCCACTTGGTGCGGTCCTTGGCGTCGGCCATCCATTCGGTGGCGAGCCCCGGCACCAGCGTGGGCGCTACCTTGGGATCGTCGAGCTTCCAGTTGATCAGCGCGTCGAACATCGTGTAGCCGGTCATGCGGTAGCCCTCGAACCCGCCGTCGGGCGCGCCGTTGGTGGCCGGGATGTCGGATAGCGTCATGCCGATGCGCAGCGGCTGCTTCTGGGCGAGCGCGGCGCCCGAGAGCGCGAGGCCCGCCATGGCCAGCACCATCACTACGGACTTCGATCGGAAACGGTTCATGGTCCTCCTCCTTTGGTTGACTGCCCGTTCTCGTCCATTCTAGAACCTATTTCATATATAGGCACGTGTGCGACGGAGGCGATGTGGGCGCAGTTCGAGGAGGAGGGCCCGAAGGAATAGGTCGATATTTCGAGGGTCCCCGACGAAGAAATGCGCCCAGATCGCCCCGTTCCTGCGGGTTGCGGCCAGGACGGCCGGCTGCGTCGTTGCTCTCCTGGACCATATCGACATATGGCCTTCGCCGGGCGCCTTGAATCCGGTCCATCCTGGCCGCAACACATCACGCGCCTATATATGAAATAGGTTCTATTCCCGATCAGGCTGCGAGTGCCCGCCGCACCCACTCGGCGCAAATCAAGGTGCGGGCGTCGGCGCCGCGGGGCCCCGCGAGCTGCGCCCCGATGGGCAGCCCGGCCGGCCCGGTGAACGCCGGCACGGTCACGGCGGGCCCGAGCATCAGCGTCCACGTGAGCCCGAAAATCGGCTCGCCGGTGGTGCCGAGATCTTTCGGCGCTTCACCCGGGGCGCTCGGGGAGAGCAACACGTCGTAGTCGCGATAGACGTCGTCGAGCCGCGCGCGGCAGCGCGCCGCGACGGCCTGCGCCTCTTCGTACTGCGCGCGCGTGACGCGGCTTCCCCCCAGGATGCGGCCCATCAGGCTCTCCGAGATCTGGTCGGGGAACCGGGTGCGCTCGTGGGTGAGCGCGCGGTAGAACTCGAAGGACGTCACCGTCACCTGCACCTCGGCGAGCCGCGCGAACTCGCCCTCGAGACTCACCTCCGAGACCTTGGCGCCGGCCCTGGCAAGCCCCGGCAGCGCGCCCTCGAGCGCAGCGTGTGTCGCGCGGTCGGCCTGCTTCCAGTACGCGGTGCGGCAGAATCCGATTCGCGGCTTGAGCTGGTCCGCTTCATCGAAGGGGGCCGGCGCGCTCCCGGAGAGCTCTTCGACGATCATCGCCGCGTCGGGCACGGTGCGTGTGAGTACGCCGATGGTGTCGAGGGAATCGGAGAGAAACTTCAGCCCCGCTCGGTTCACCAGCCCGAAGCTCGGCTTGTAGCCGACGACGCCGCAGTACGCGGCCGGGCGAATGATCGAGGAAGACGTCTGTGTGCCGAAGGCGATCGGCACCATGCGGTCGGCGACCGCGGCCGCGGAGCCCTGCGAGGAGCCTCCGGGCGTGTGCTCGGGATTGTGGGGATTGCGTGTCTTGTTCGGATGACGCGTGGCGAATTCAGTGCTGACCGCCTTGCCGAGGATGACGCCGCCCGCTTCGCGCACCTGCGCGACGCAGGCCGCATCGCACGCGGGCCGGTTTCCGCGGTATATCGGCGAGCCGTACTCGGTGGGCATGTCGTGCGTGTCGATCACGTCCTTTACGCCGACCGGTATGCCGTGCAGCCGCGACTGCGGGCGCGCCTTGTCGCGGGCGCGGGCCTGCGCGAGCGCGGCCTCGGGATCGAAATGGGCCCACGCCTGCACCTCTTTCTCCCGGCTGAGGATGCGCTGGATGCAGGCCGTGACCAGCGCCTCGGAGGTGAGCTTGCCCGCGGCGATCCGGGCGGAGGCTTCGGTTGCGGAAAGATCGTTGAGTGCAGCCATCGTCTTCGTTCCTCAGGAGCTGTAATAAAATCGAAAGTCATCAACCGCCGATAAACGCCGATACACGCCGAGCAAATCCAGGTGAGCCGTGAGCGGTAAGCAGTGAGTGGGAAAGGCCTGAAAACAAAATTTCCGCCTCTGCATACTCCTTACCGCTTACCGGGTAAGTATCAGCGTTCGCAGAACACCCATGTATCAGCGTTCGCAGAACAGTTGCAGTAAGGTTTTGGTTTTTTGTGGAGGGTGG